>SAMEA104315429__coassemble_405_pt1 | contig 37575 bp, 50 predicted proteins | sample SAMEA104315429__metabat2_high_PE_009 | metagenome-assembled genome bin SAMEA104315429 (sample SAMEA104315429) | gut metagenome | biome: Monkey gut; feature: monkey-associated habitat; material: faeces | place: China | collected 2013
TCTTCTTTTTTCTACAAACTCTTACATTCTATCACTCGAAATGTCGGATGAACCTTTTTATTTTCCCATTTCTTGGATACAAAATGCACTTTGGCTATAAGAATTAACTTTCTTTGTTTCTTGTGGACAATCCAAAACTATTTTCGATTCTGTCCCTTCTGGACAAATGTAACAGTTAGCATTTCCTTTTTCGTCTTCGCTCATGTAACACTTTTTAACTGTAAATTTCCGATTGTCTTCATAAAAACTCATTGCCTCAATGTTTTCAACTAGCAGTAGATCTGCTCTCGCTTCATACATCTCATAAGCCGAGTATGCTTTCCAACTTCCGAATCCTGCTGCAACCACACAGGCTACTGCGAGCATTGCCCTTAGAAATTTCTTTTTCATTTTTGAATAATGTTTTTAATTTGTTATAAAAATTGTTTTTGGGTATCATCGGTTCTTTGATCAGAAGAACAAAATGATTCCTGATTATTTAGTTATGAGGCAGATCAGTCCTCATAAATTCTCACATAAGTATTTTTATCACCAAACCTGTTTTTCATCCTCTTATGTGTCAATGACAAAAATGTTTTCTTCATAATTTTGTTATTTTTTTATGTTAATACTATGGACAAAGCCCGTTTATTAGTTATTATTCAATTTTATGCTATTTCTATCACCCGATGTACGCTTTGTATTGCGTGGTCATTTTGTCAATGACTCTTCTTACTTAGCGCAACGAGGGTTGACTTGCCTAATGCCATGAAAGAACTCGTCAAACTGCGGCATAGTTGGATCTAAGGCAATAATAGTCCATGTGCAAAGATACGAATATTTTTTCAAAAATATGAAAACAACTGCAAAAAACGCATAAATCATAAAATTTCACATTATTTAACTATAAACATTTATAATAGTTACTATTCTGCGTTAAAGAAAGATAGAACAGATAGTCGAAAACAAAAGCTTAGTTATTACACTGCAAAAGCTTAGTTATTACCCTGTAATATTATAGCTTTTGCAACCTAAAAGCATAGATATTACACTGCAAAAGCATAGCTTTTACAGCCTAATAGCATAGCTTTTACAAAAGCCCCATCTTATCCCCTTTTGAGAGAAGAATTCTGGGTGAAGATTGGTTAGAAACTGACTTCTGAAGTAAGTCGTGATGTTGAAACGACTCGTTTTTAACATTTATTCGTAATTTTTCGGCTATTATTCTCAAAAAATAATTTTTGTCATTTGTAATTCCACCCTTCCACCTCGGGCAGCATATATGTTTAATATTCAGAACGTTAGGTGAGGTGGAATTATGGGTGGAATATGGGTGGAACTTCATCTAATTCCACCCTAATTCCACCTCTAATTCCACCATGTGCAATCACTTGATTATCAACACGATAACTGCGCAGAGGTGGAAGGGTGGAATTACAAACGACAAAATTTATTTTTCCGAAAAAGTGCAGGAAAAAGTGTTAACAATCGTTAAAAACAATACAAAATAAGGTTGTCACTTCATTGGAAAGTATTATTTTGGTTGTGGGTTGTGGGTTAGATTGTACTATACTACCCACAACCGACAACCAACAACCCATAACCAACATGCCAATACCGAGCGAGATGGAAAAAAAGACAGTTTGAATATCATAGTATTGCGGAATTAAGGATTACAAAACACTAAACGACAAAAACTATCCCTTTATGACTATCTACAGTCTTTACAAAAAGACAAGTAGGTGATAAGAAAATCTTCCAGTCATAGAAATATCAACATGGAATGACAATTTCCATCGAAATATTTTCCCATTACAAAAAAATATAGTAACTTTATCCCCGCATTCTAAAAAGTAAAGCAGGATATCCCTAAATTACTATCAAATGCAGATCTTTGCCCGCGCCGTACCTTGTAGCCTATGAGGTATATGAGGAGGGTGGGAGGAATTAAGGTCAAGACATATTAAAGGCGTTTACTTGACGCTTTGTTCCTGACGCGTAGAAACTTCGCAACTTTCAACAATCCTGTCATGAACATAGCAACGGTAGATGTCCCGGGTGTGATTATATTATCACATAGAGACTTTCAAGCATAGATTGTACCCATTTGGGTGCAGTACGTGCTTATATGTTTGTATCTCTATGGATTATACGTCATACGGCGTGGGCACTAGCGTTGTCTGTTCAACAGGGTTGGGCAATGCGAAGGCCTCTACGCGTGGAACGGACGACGGGACGGTTCACGCTTTTTTTGTGCCTATAGTTATGATGTTTATAATCACCATTTGTAAATATAAAGCGTATGAAATATCCATTTGTAGTATTGAATGTTCTATTAACATCATTCATGTTTGCAGGGTGTTGGCATGATATTAATTGTCTTCCAGATTCACATTTTACGGATGAAGGAAAGATAAAAAGCGAATATCTGCCAGATAGCTCTATAGAAAATGAACTTGCAAAAAATGTCAAGTTCTTTATTGAAGCCTCAGGAAGTATGAATGGTTTATATCGTCCACAATGTAGTACAGAGTTTAGAGATGATGTATATCAGATTGTTTGCTATTATACGAGAGCCTCTGAAAAGGTATATACTCTATGTCAGAATAATGGAAAATCAGGCTACGAATTGTCTTTGGAAGATTTTGCAAATGCTATCAAGAATCAAGGCTTTTCTTCTATGAATGCGACAAGTATTACTGATATGATAGAAACTGTTGTCTCTCAAATTGATACTTCCAGGAATGAAGTCGGAGTATTGGTAACTGACATGAAATTTGATCCTACGGGAAATGATGATATAGAATATCAACTTGGTATGTACACTACAAAAGTTTCACATATCACTTCCACCACAGGTATGGCGTTTTGTCTTGTAGGTGCTACATCTAAATATTATGATAGAAACGGTATGGTGATAGCAGATAAATCTCCATACTACTATCTTATAATCGGAAAATCGTCCAATGTTGCAAGTATAAGAGATGGAATTTCCACCATGCTTAACAACAATGGCAACTATGTAGGTAATATAGAAACAGGAATGAGATATGGTGGTCCAAATTTCATTCTAAAGAAGGAGAGGAACTGCTTGATGCCAGATGCAAATAATCCTGCATTTTTAGATTATGATGATGGTTCTCCATGCTATGTCAGTTTGAATCTTGAACTCAACAAATATCGCTGGTGTGTAGCCGAGCCTGACAATGTAAAGAAAGCACTTGAAATGAAGATGCTTCACGGAGGCAGGATAGACATTGATTCTATAGTCATCGATTCTGTTTTTATTGATGAAGAAAGACGTTTGAACAGGTCTATGCAAGCTAAGGTTTGTGTCAAGATAGACAAATTGCCTAATGATATTGATGTTATAGAATGGTCATTCGATCCATGTAAATTATCATCAGATGCCAAAGAATTTATGATATTCTATGGTGCAAATGACTGGCGAGAATTCGATAAGACCTTCTCATTGGAAAATTTTATTGCAGGAATGTTCAGAGGCGCGAATCTTAGCATGTGTAGTAAGAAGAAAAATTATATACTAATATCTAAACATTCGTAAAAGGATATGGCACATCTGATAAAAATGTATAAATTCATCGTTGGCACGGAATCAAAGTTTACTGATGCCCTTGATGCTTCGACACAAGAAGCAGGTAAGGACTATTGGAAAGATCTTGATGAAGCCTGTTTGGTTTTATTCCTTGCTATGTTAATAATAACAATTGGTCTATGTGTTCTTTACTTCACATATTACAACAACCGCCCTGGTCGTCATTATCGTGTGTCACATTGGGTGTGCTTTTATGTGGGAGCAATAACCGCTTCTTTTGTAGCGACATGGCTGTTAAGTTATATATTGGCTACTCCTACTGTAAAAGGGGCAGAATGGCTGGTATTTGATATTGCAATAGGCAATTTGGTATATTCTATCATTTTGTTTCTATTTCTGTCTGTCATCTGGTGGCGTTACTTGCCTACCAATGCTTATAGGGTAATTTAAAGAAAGAGGTCATAAAGATATATGAAAAAGGTTTTTGTTTTCTGTATAGGTGGCACAGGTCTTCGTGTCATGAAAAGTATAGCAATGTTGATGGCTGGTGGTATGTCGACCAATGGATATACTGTAATCCCCATAATCATAGATCCTCATCTAGGTCTTGAGGAAAGAGGTCATTTAAATAACCTGCTTGATAATTATCAGGCTGTATATAGAAATACCGTTAAGATAGAAGGTGGCAACGGAGGAGTGCTGCCATCTATTGATGGCTTCTTCAATTCTCCAATACTAAGACTTCACGAACTTGACCAGAAAAATGCAAGTTATGAGGATGGAAGTTATGGAGCAGACTTCAAACAGTATATTCAGTTACAACAACTTGCAAATGATGACATAAACAAGCATCTGGTCAATATGTTGTTTTCTTCCAAGAATTTGAATAATAAACTTGATGAAGGCTTTAGAGGAAATCCCAATGTTGGCACGGTAGTTCTTGGAAACATAATTCAAGACTCAGAATGGTATGATGCATTTATCCGTCATTGTGAACAAGGTGATAAAGCATTTATTATCAGTTCTATATTTGGAGGTACTGGTGCATCAGGTTTCCCATTGTTGGAAAAGAAGATAAAGTTGTCTGACAATCCAAATGTCAAGAATATAACTTTAGGTGCAGTCACGGTTCTACCTTATTATGGCCTGAGAGATCCCGAAAGTTCTAACAGTAATATTGACTCTAAGAATTTTTATACAAAGACAAAAGCGGCTCTATCCTACTATTATAATCATACGCTCTCTGATTATTTATACTATTCAGGAGAGACACATCTGAAAGCTGTTTATGATAACAATGAGGCGGAACAGAAAGATGCAGCAAACTTTGTTGAGTTGAATGCAGCATCTGCTTTGTTTGATTTCTTGAATCAGCCCGCTAATCCTCAGGCACAGCAGTTCATGTCTCGAAGTATAGACCATGATGAGGAATCTCTTTCTCTTGAAGACATGGGAAAAGGATTCTGTGATATAGTAAAGTGTGTAGCAGATTTTGCACTACTTTCCAAACTATCATCAATACTTAAAGAAGAGAAACGTTTTCCTTTATCAAAAAGTAAGGGATGGAATCAGAATTTCTATGATGACAATCCTTTCCGTAGTCTTATGTCCTTGATTGGATTGTTTGAAAATTGGTATAATGAACTGGCGAACAACAAACGCGCATTTGCTCCGTTGCGAACAGGTAAAGGAATAAATGATAGATGGATAGAAGGAACAACTCTTGATGCCAAGGATGATAGTTGGTATCTATTGAAGATGATACAAAAAGGAAATAAGGATAAAGTGGCACATGGAAATACTTTCAGGCACTTTATGCAGACTGTCTATTATTCCATCAATTACTATACCCAAAAGATAAAATAAAAATAAGATATAGCAACGAAAACGAAACAACCACCTATAGACCTAAATATTGTAAATCGTGCTACTGCAAGCTCATATTGGGTAACTGCGAATGGAGTCGTTACTCCAGATGCTTTGGCTGATGTGTTGGAGCAGAGTACAGATTATGCCAGTGCCTTAAACTCTCTGCCGACACCGCTTGCTCGCTTCTTTGTTGCACAAGAGGCTTTCAGACGTGTGTCAGAAGCAAGAAGTGAAAGCCTTGCTAAGAATATTCCCAATAATTTGCAAAGCGCAGGTTTTGCATATGATCAACTTGTATCAGATTGTTTGGATTTATATGAACTTCTCTTTAATTTGAAGTATCATAGGAATATTTGGCAAGGTAAGGAGAATATAGAAATAATTGAATGGAACTCAGTGAATGAATTAAGCAGTATGAAGAATACATTGCCAAAACTTCACAATTCTTTAGATACATATTACAATACGGATATAAAGGAGGCTAACCTCTTTTTTATAATATATAAGACTCAAAATCAGGAATATCTTCTTGGTTCAAGTTCTCCATTTACTGGGTGGGTAACTCCTCCAGATATGGATAAGTACAAAAATGGAAAAAATGGAAATGTAGAATTTACCGGTTTTCAATATCAGAATGTAAGAATTCAGAGAAAAACAAAAGGTTATTACTTCGATGGGAATCTGCCTTTCGAAAATCGTGATGAAGAGTTTCAAAACTATATGTATCACGAACTTTTCAATGGAGCAAGCCTTGATGGAAGACTACAGTATATTAGTGGTTACATCAAGAGTTTTCAGTATGGTTCAAAGGTAAAAGCAGATTACCAATTTAAGTTGGATGATATTGTGACAGTAAACAATAATGCGGTAAATGTTAATGGTCTCACAATGAGCCAGAACAATGAGGATGATGTTAACAGTTACTTCCAGTCATATATCATTGAGTTGCCATTTCGCCTTAATTCAGACTCTTTTAAGGGTGTAACATATGAGCGCGTGGAAACAGACAGGAATATTGACTATCTGATTCCACTGAATGCACATGGTCTATCCTTGATGGCAAATGGTGCCCAATGCTTATGCCAAGTAAGGAAAAATGATATTGTAGTTTCAATTAAGCATAAAGGGAAGAGTTATCAGAAAATATATGAGGAATCTCCTGTTGATGTAACAAAGGGTACTATCAAGAGACTACAACATGAATTGAAATACTTGAATATAGGGGTATTTCCTAACATCCTTTCTCCTATAGAAAAAGAGAACAACTATTTCAAAGTGGTATTGATAGAACAGGACAGCAATGCAAAATATATTACCCTCAATATAGATAAGTGTGCCTTAACATTTTATAAGAAGAATAAAGAAAATGAGTTTCAGATTATCGAAGAAATTCAGAACGGAGGTAAAGCTATAAATGGAGTATATACGCCAGTAGTGCGTTCTCGTCAAAACAACAACAATCCTAATGGTACTAAATATTATGAGTTGTTCAATACTTCATTCGATGCTATCGAGATAGAGATAGAAGGAGCGAAGGGTTTTGTCATTCTAGAATGGCAACGTGCACAACAGACTGCGGATAGTTATACCTATGCCATCGATCTGGGTACATCCAATACGTTTATCTCAAGATGCAAGAATGATTTGACAAATGCTCCTGTTCAGCTTGATATGCTTCGCCCGATGGTATCATATCTGCATGATTACAAGAAGGGCAATCAGTATTCTGAAGCTTACTATATAGAAAGTGCAATGCCAAATGATATAAGGACAAGTCTCGTATCAGAGTTTGCTCCACCTATGATTGATGGTGCTCAGTATGAATTCCCTATTCGCACGGCTTTATGTCATGTGAAAGGTACCGCAAACCATACCAAACTTTTCGATAATACAAATATTGCTTTCTTCTATGGAAAGGCCTTGGAGACCAACTTGCAAGAGATTCTTACTGACATAAAATGGGAAGATAAGCCGGAGAGACTCAGTGAATTTGTCAGAGAGTTGATGCTTATTATTAAGGTCGATGTACTCCAGAGAGATGGTATGCTTTCTCAGACAAATATAGTAAGATTTCGTCCTCTTAGCTTTGATGGAAAGATAAAGAATATGAACGACAAGATATGGAAGACCATACCAGAGGATGTGTTTGGCATAGCACCCAATAAGACAGATTGTTTCACAGAATCTGAGGCTCCATATTACTATTTCAAGAAACGTAATATAATAAACAATACCGACACCGTTACAGTGATCGATATAGGTGGCGGTTCTACAGACTTCGTATATTTTAAGCAGAATCAGCCTAAGATAGCCAGTTCTGTACATTTCGGCTGTGATGAATTTTGGGGAGAAGGACATGTGGAGTTCTCCAATGTTAGAGAAAACGGCATATATAAAAAGTATGTTCAGTCATTAATCTTTGATGATAAAACAGTTTCAGAGATTAATTCTGCTATGATAGTCAACTCTAATACTTCTGCAAAGAATATTATAAACTTCTGGTTATCCAATCAGGAGCACTGCTCTATTATAGACAATTTGAAGAACGATTTTACGCCCCTGTTTGTCTATCACTTTACTGCACTTATTTACTATATGGCATCTATGTTTAGATATAAGGGACTGGAAATCCCCAAATCAGTAGTGTTCAGCGGTAATGGAAGTAAGTATATAGACAATTTCATTACAGATGATGTAGATGTTCTTCAGGACATTATCAAGATGATATTCACTAAAGTATATGGTGACAGTCCGGCAATCTACGTAACACTGCCTAATGAAAGGAAGGAAAGTACTTGCTATGGAGGACTTTATAAAGATTCAAATTCTCCTAACGTACCAGAAGTAATATATCATGGAGTGGACAGAGATTATTCTCTGGCCAAGGAGATAATTGATGACTCTAATCTTGAGGGAAACCTTATGAAGAAATATAAGGAGATGAATGCTTTGTATGTCAGCATTCTTGGTCTTCTGAAGAAGCGTGGCGTTATTGATAATAGTACGAATACTATTGCCTTTACAGAACAGATCAATGAAAATTTTGGCAATTACTATACAACACATTTCTTGTCGGAGGTGGTAGATAAGTATAAGCAGGATGATGATATCTGCACAAATGCAGTATTCTTCATTCCTATAGAAGAAAAGATTATTGAACTCACAAAAGTATTTGAAAAGTAATGATAGAAACAATTCTTACAATATTAGAAAATTTCTGGTTTTCTTTTATAGTATCAGCATTCATCGCTGGAATATGTTTTTACTTCCAAAAAAAGTACTATAATTTCACATTGGAAAATCTTAAAAAGTACTCAAGTTTTTTTGCGAAGAATGAAAAATATGTCACCATAGAATCATCCGAAACTGATGAAGAAGGAAATCGGAAAAAAAATATCAAGGATGTAGCTCGTGAGGATGCAGAACTGCACGGATTAATCTTAGATATTAATGAATACCTCAATTTCTGTAAGGGGTCGGCTGCATTTGAAATTATGCAGAACAAAACCGAAAGAAGATTGACAAAAATGTATGATTTGGTGACTTCAAAATCATCATTTCCTACTCATCTTGGCTTGATGGGAACTTTTGCAGGGGTATTCTTAGGCTTATCAATGTTTCTATTAGTCAACTATCTTTCTGGTGGTGTGACAGATGGAGCTATTAGTAGTTTGATTTCTGGTGTTCTTGTATCTATGTCTACAAGTTTTGTTGGACTTTTATTGTCGATTAAGGCCAATGATAAGATTTGTAATGCTAAAAAGAAGATTGATGAGGATAAAAATGACTTTTATGAGTTTATTCAAAACAAACTTATGCCATCTGTAGATATAAGCTTGACGGAGGCATTGGGAAATCTTCATCATACAGTAGCTACCTTTGAACCCTCATTCTCAAAGGTGATAAAGGGATTCAATGAAACATTCACTAAATGTACTACAGCTTTTGGTGAGGACTTTAGAGTTAGTGTCAAGACTATGGTCAATGCAGTTAAGGATATGGGAAAAAATATCGAGACCATCAAGAGTAATAGCGAATTACTGGAAGAACTCCTCAATCGTCTTACAAATAGTGAATGGATAACTTATATGAGACAATTTTCTGATGCTACAGAGCATTTTAAAAGTGTAACTCAGTCACTCAATGACTTTGAGAGAGCAAGACGGATGATGCTTGCTGCAACCCAGGAGACAATTAATGTACAAAAGGCTTTCAATGAGTCTTTGCAAATTCCAAGGGATGTAGCTATGGGAATAAATGGTATTCTTCAGCGTGTTGTTACCTTTGAGAAGAGTATCAATGCGCTAGGAGGAACTATTGCCCAGACTCAGATGCTTGGTAATACAGAAATTGAGGAGATTAAGCAACAGATTTCAGCTATTAAGGTTAAACATAAGGTTGCTGAGCAATATATTGAAACGTCGAATAATAAACTTGAGGCATTCTTTGACTCTCAGTTAATAGAATTAAATCGTCTTGAAAAGAAATATCAGGATGCTCTTGATAATCTATTTTCTTCATTAGAAAAGCTGATGGAAAACCACAAGGATTCCATCAATCAACGTCATGAGTCATTCAAGATTGCTATTGATGAGAAATTTGATCTTTCTGGTGTCCGCTCAGAATTGTCTGAACTTAAACGTCTTCCTACTATGGATAATAATATCGCAGATGTTAAGAAAGGACAAAACCAACTTAGAAATATAAATGAGGGTATAAGAAAAGAAATCAATGCGCTTAATGAGATTAAGGAAGAAGAGCAAAAGAACTTTATAGAAAGGATTGTTGGTGGTTCGTCAAATTCTGCTAGAGTACGTGAAAATGAACGTCTGGAAAGAGAAATCAAATCCATAAAAGAACAAGCAGAAAAAGATAAAGAAGAATTAGAAAGACTTAAAGTTCTTGGAGCCCATGAGAGGAAAAATGAATTGGAATTGAAAGAAAGACTGAACCTTAATCAGAGACAAACAATGAAAGGAACTGATAATCCGTCTAAGAAGATACTTCCAGAAAATCATAGACCTTCTTCTGTTGATAATGAAAAAGAAACAGAAGAAAATGAAGAAGTTGGATTCTTTGGCAAACTATTAGGAGGGTTTGGCAGAAAAAAGAAGAAATAGTTGATTTATGAGTGATAATAGTAACAAAGGATCTTACTGGCCAAGTTATGTAGATATTATGACGACATTATTCGCCATAATGCTTGTATTGTTTGTCGTGTCGTATAGTCGCTTCAAAGTGAAGGAAGAAGAACTTCAGGTTCTTGCAGACCATTTCATTGAAATTATGGACATATATGATGCTGCAAGTAATATTGATTCTACTAAGTTTGCTTATAATCATAAGTATTCCAAAAATATTTTTCGTCTTGATATTGAGTATCAGCCCAAAGGTTTTGACTTGACTTCTGAATTGTCACTCGATCTGACCAATAAAAGTAAGGCTGACGATTTGCGAAAACAGATAGAAGAAGCAGGACTATCCATCAAATCCACAATAGAGGAATTACAAAGCAATGAAAACCTCAAAAAGGATATAAAATATCTTGTTGTAATTGAAGGTCAGTCCTCAAAGTTGAGATTTATAGATAATGACACTATTTGGCGCAATAATTATACGTTGAGTTATCTTAGGGCTTGGAATCTTCACAAATTTTGGAAAAAACGTGGGGTGGATTTTACCAAGATGGAAAGATGTGAACTCGTGATCTGTGGAAGTGGTGAGGAAGGAATACCGAGAATTAATCCTAATGAGACAGAGTTGAAGCATCGTGCAGATTCTATGGCTAAAGCTATTGATGGTGGAAGAATAATGGATGTCTATAAGCAATTGTGGATTATGGAAGAACAGAAAAATCAAAGGTTTCTTATCCATATAGTACCTGTGATTGGTCAGTTGAATATGGATGATAGAATTATTGATTTGATTAAAAAATATAGGCATGAAGGAAAAAACACAGAAGTTGGCAAGCAATTCTGATATAGAAGAACTTCATTCAAGGCATTATCTGATATATGAAAATGAGAACGAGGCGAATGAAGCTTTGCTTGAATTGCATGATTATCAGTATATGGTATTGAGTGAAGAGGCTACTATGGAATTGAAGGAAGAGTACAACGCATCTTTCAATGAATTTTCACGTTCGATGTCTTCCTTTTCTACATTTGAGTTAAGAGATTCTTTTAATGTAATTCTTCCTGAAAAGAAGACAAAGGCTTTGTTCTCTAAAAAGAAAAAAATAGCAACGATAATCCAATCATTGATAGTAAATCAAAAAGGGTTGTTATTATCTGAAGATGATTGAGGACAGGTATGAAGAGAAATCCGTCTTTATTACCTCTCAATTGCCCTTGGACAGATAGTACAACTACATAGCCGAGCCAACTCTTGCTGACGCCATCATGGACAGGCTCATCAACTTGTCGGAGCACATCGAACTCAAGGGCGAGACTTTGCGTCACAACAGAAGACGTAAATAATATCATCAAATCACACTAACTCAGGGTGTCTTGTAGTATAGTCTGCATGGCACCCTTTGACAGCGTGTGTAGCGGATGTTTGACACCGGTACCATCGAGTCGATTACAGAAGACAATGTGGAGTCAAATTGCTCCATGACCCGAAAATATTCCTCCAAAAGGAGTGAATTTATCAGATTTAATTTGTACCTTTGCCATGTCATATCGAGTTTTGCTTGTTTTATTTTGCAACACTAAGACAAGTAAAAATTCTGACATGACAAAATCCCGAGCAACTAACTGTTGCTCAAGTGCTTAAATAGTTTGATTTTATAATAGTGTTGCGGAATTAAGAATTATGGTAAGAAATTTCATTTTAACAATATTAATTACAATACTAGCTATTAATCTAACCTCTTGTAATAAGTCAGTAGAGCAACCGATTTCTGAAGATATAACAGATTCTATTTGCACTGATCCAGAGTATCCTTTGGTAATTCATTTACAACCTTTAGGAGACTTTTCTCAGAGTAAAGCTGAACAACTTGAGAGGGATTTAGAGCAACATTTATTTCCTATTTATCCTTGTACCATACAAGTTGATCCCAATATAGATTTACCAAAATCTGCTTATTATAGGCCAAGAAATAGATATTGGGCAGGAGGAATATTAAAGTACTTAAAACAACAGTCTGATGAGGTTGTAGTTATAGGATTAACTAATAAAGATATATCCACTTCTATACATGGCCAATTTAATTATGGTATAATGGGTCTTAGCTATACACCTGGTAATAGTTGCGTTGTTTCTACATATAGATTAAAAAGAAAAGATGATTTATGGAAAGTTACTATGCATGAATTTTTACATTCTCGTGGGTTATCTCATTGTTTAGATGATAATCCAAGCTGTATAATGCAAGACGCTCACGGACATAATACTTTCTATAGAAAATTTACTATATGTAAAAGATGTAGAATCCTCTTAACTAGGGCTATATAATAATGTTCAAAAATTAATAACCCTCAAATCCGCAACTAAGCCCTTCAACGTCCTTCTTGCGTGTACACGTTCTCTCATTACTGAATTATCAGATAAATTGAGGCCGAAGCACCCACTTTTGCCTACAATTTGATTGCCAGTGTTATATTTTTTGTATCTTTGCATGTGATAACAAAAAAAAATCCCACCAAACTTTTACAGGGCCTGTTTTTGGGGAAACAAGGGACAACTATGCCATTACCAAACAAAAATCGACTCAAATTACGATAAAACTCCGAAAAAAGAAAACGAGGGCAACCTCAGAAGGCATACCCTCGTCTATAGATATTGAATTCTTAGAATTAAACGACAATCCCGATATTAACGCTTTGACATGACTACATCTTTTATATGTAAGCATGACTATTATATTTTCTTCGTGAAGCAGCGGCGACGCTTATGCTGGCGGTTTTCAAAATATGCCCATTGGGACTGAATCTTACTGTTAGACTCCAGTTCCACGTTGGTCTCCACCTGCTTGAAACCTCCTTTGATGAAATTCGGATAGAGATCGGATATAAAGACTGCATTAAGACCTTTGCCCTGATATTCTGGCAGAACTGCCGCAAGAAGCAAATCAGCAGTCTTGGAGTGCTTCCATTTTAAGGCTTTCAGGAGATGCCACCAACCGAATGGGAACATTTTACCACCTGATTTCTGTAATGCCTTCGACAATGATGGTATCGCGACGCCACATGCTACCACTCGCTCTTCTTTATCCAAAACGAGCGATATGAGGTCGATATCAAGTATCATGGAGTACATATCCAGATAGTCACGCTTTTGGCGCTCTGTGAGCTCGCTGTAGCCAAACAGAGGCTTGAATGCTGCATTGATGCAAGTGAAGAATGAACTGCCATACTTGGCAAGAAACTTCTTCATCGACATATTGCGCGGAGCCACGTGGAGGTCGTACTTACGGCGCACTATATCGGCTATGCGCACCATTTTCTCTGGCATCACATCTGGTATCTGAACATTGAATTCCACCCAGTCGGTCTCCTTCTCATATCCAAGCGCATCGAGATGCTCCTTATAATATGGATAATTGTAGATAGTAGCGGAGGTGGAGAGCTCGTCGAAGCCCTCGATAAGCATTCCTTCATGGTCCATATCAGTGAAGCCCATAGGTCCCTGAATACTGTCCATACCCTTGGATTTGCCCCATTCTTCTACTGCCTTGAGAAGAGCGGCACTCACCTCACGGTCGTCAATGAAGTCTATCCATCCGAAGCGTACCTTGTGAATATGCCATGACTCGTTAGCCTTATGATTGATAATGCCAGCCACTCGACCTACTATCTTCCCTGCATCATCATAAGCAAGGAAGTATTTTGCCTCACAAAACTCAAAGGCGGCATTCTTCTCTGGAGAAAATGTGTTGAGCAAATCCACCATAAGTTCCGGCACTGCATACTCATTTCCTTTGTAGAGAGTATAGTTGAAATTTATGAAATCCTTCAGTTGGCTACGAGTTTCTACATCCTTTATCGTAATCATAAGCAATGGTCTAAATTTGTCAAAGGAAGGGACGGAGATGAGATAATGTCATTGCATCTGCCCTACCCTGCATACTGGTGTGACCTGTTGGGAGACTCTGAAAGAGGACACACCTAAATTAACAAAAAAGAAAAGCGCTCACATTGCCCAGCGTACTGAACTAATGTGAGCGCTTGAATTATGTCTTTACGTTGTGATTCGTAAGATATTATTCAGCCTTAGCCTCTTCAGCTGCTGGAGCCTCAGTAGCCTCAGTAGCCTGAGCAGCGGCAGCAGACTTGCGACCACGACGTGTCTTCTTGGCAGCCTTGGGAGCCTTTGCCATGTTCTCGTCGAAGTCAACGAGCTCGATGAATGCTACCTCAGCAGCGTCACCCTGACGGGTACCGAGCTTGATGATACGTGTGTATCCACCTGGACGGTCAGCAACCTTCTCAGCGATAACCTTGAAGAGCTCAGTAACAGCAAACTTGTTCTGCAAGTAGCTGAATACTACACGACGGCTGTTAGTTGTATCGTCCTTAGAACGTGTGATCAGTGGCTCAACGTACATCTTGAGAGCCTTTGCCTTTGCGAGAGTCGTAGTGATTCTTTTGTGCATAATCAGCGAGATAGCCATGTTAGCGAGCATAGCGTTACGATGAGATGCAGTACGACCCAGATGGTTGAATTTCTTATTGTGTCTCATTTTGAGTTTTCTTTGTTTTTGAAGATTGAGTATTGAAATTGATTAAATTATCGGAATGAGATGTCTGCAGGAGATGGTTTGTCTCACGCAAACATCTCTTTCCGTCAGTTTAATCTATCAACTTTAATCTTGATTAAGTTTATATTTTGAAATATCGGTTCCAAACGACAGATTCAGACCCTCGAGCAAATCATCAAGCTCTGAGAGCGATTTCTTACCAAAGTTACGGAACTTGAGGAGGTCAGTCTTGTTATACTGAACGAGGTCTCCGAGAGTATCAACGTCAGCAGCCTTCAGACAGTTGAGGGCACGAACACTGAGGTTCATGTCAACAAGACGAGTCTTGAGGAGTTGGCGCATGTGGAGAATCTCTTCATCAAACTCCTGATTGCCCTCTACGTCAGGGTTTTCGAGAGTAATCTTCTCATCAGAGAAGAGCATGAAGTGATGAATCAGTATCTTGGCAGCTTCCTTGAGTGCGTCCTTTGGGTGGATGGAACCATCCGTAGTAACCTCGATGACGAGCTTATCATAGTCAGTCTTCTGCTCTACGCGGTAAGGCTCAACAGCAAACTTGACATTACGGATAGGAGTGTAGATGGAATCAATCGCTATACAGTTGACGTCAGTGCAGTAGATGCGGTTTTCATCAGAAGGCACGTAACCACGTCCCTTATTGATGGTGAGCTCAATCTGCATTGATGCCTTAGTATCTAAATGACAAATCACCAAATCAGGGTTTAACACTTCAAATCCAGTCAGATACTTGCTGATGTCACCAGCTGTGAATTCGTCAGAATTCTCGATGGTGATACTTACTTTCTCGTTCTCGAATTCTTCTACTATCTGCTTGAATCTTACTTGCTTGAGATTCAAGATTATGTTGGTTACATCTTCCTTTACGCCAGGCACAGAGGAGAACTCGTGCTCAACACCGTCAATACGGATGGTATTGATGGCATAACCTTCGAGCGATGAAAGAAGGATGCGGCGGAGGGCGTTACCAATAGTAATACCGAAACCAGGCTCAAGAGGACGAAACTCGAACTTGCCGACCTTGTCCGTAGCCTCCAACATCACAACTTTATCAGGTTTTTGAAATGCTAATATCGCCATTAATTTAATGATTATTTAGAGTACAACTCAACGATTAACTGCTCCTTAATGTTCTCAGGAATATCTGCACGCTCTGGACGGTGGAGGAACTTACCAGCCTTGGCGTTGTTGTCCCACTCGATCCAAGGGTACTTGCTGTGGTTGAAACCAGCGAGGTTAGCCTCGATAACTTCGAGAGACTTAGACTTCTCGCGAACAGCAATCACCTGACCAGGCTTAACTGAGAAAGAAGGGATGTTAACCACTTGACCATCAACAGTGATGTGCTTGTGGCCAACTAACTGACGAGCAGCACGACGAGTTGGTGCAATACCGAGACGGAAAACCACATTGTCGAGGCGGCTCTCAAGGAGCTGGAGAAGGTTCTCACCCTTAATGCCTTCCATCTTAGATGCCTTCTCAAACAAAATACGGAACTGGCGCTCGAGTACACCGTAAGTGTACTTGGCCTTCTGCTTCTCTGCCAACATGACACCGTACTCAGACTGCTTTCTGCGACGATCGTGACCATGCTGTCCAGGAGCGAAGTTTCTCTTGGACAAAACTTTTTCTGAACCGAGGATGGCTTCGCCAAAACGACGGTCGATTCTTGATTTCGGACCTGTATATCTAGCCATAATTGCTAATTTCTTTTGTTTTTGTGATTAATAGTAAATGAAGCTTGAGAATGACAATGAATCCCATTCTTCATTCTTCATTTATTATACGCGACGACGCTTAGGAGGACGACATCCGTTGTGTGGAAGTGGAGTAACGTCGATGATTTCCATTACCTCGATACCTGCTGAGTGGCAAGCACGGATAGCGCTCTCACGACCATTACCTGGACCCTTAACGTATGCCTTAACCTTGCGGAGACCGAGATCGTAAGCTACCTTAGCGCAATCCTCTGCAGCCATCTGAGCTGCGTAAGGAGTATTCTTCTTGCTACCACGGAATCCCATCTTACCTGCAGAAGACCAAGAGATAACCTGACCCTCAGAGTTTGCAAGTGATACTATGATGTTGTTGAAAGAGCTATGAACATGAAGCTGTCCAAGCGCATCAACCTTTACATTTCTTTTCTTGTTAGTTGTTGCTTGTTTCTTTGCCATGACTTTTGAAATACTTTTTAAAAGTTAATGTAATTAGAACTCAGAAAAAAGAAGTAAGACAATCTCTTCATTCTTCATTCTTTATTCTTTATTACTTAGTGGCCTTCTTCTTATTAGCAACAGTCTTCTTCTTACCCTTACGAGTACGAGCATTGTTCTTAGTGCTCTGACCGCGAACAGGAAGACCGTTACGATGACGGATTCCACGATAGCAACCAATATCCATCAGTCGCTTGATGTTCAACTGGATCTCTGAACGGAGATCACCTTCAACCTTGAATTCAGCGCCGATAATTTCACGGATCTTGGCAGCCTCGTCGTCAGTCCAATCGCACACCTTTGTGTCGCGGCTAACACCGGCTTTATCCAATATCTTTGCTGAACTACTTCGACCGATACCGTAGATATAGGTCAATGCGATTTCGCCACGCTTATTCTGGGGCAAATCTACTCCAACAATTCTTATTGCCATGTTGTAATGATGTAAATAAAAAAATTAATAAATTGTTTTTTTAACCCTGACGAAGTTTAAACTTAGGGTTCTTCTTGTTAATGAGGTACAGACGACCTTTACGACGAACGATCTTGCAGTCAGCTGTACGCTTTTTTAATGATGCTCTTGTCTTCATATTATATATAAGATATATTATTTGTATCGAAATACAATACGACCCTTAGTAAGGTCATAAGGACTCATCTCGACCTTCACCTTATCTCCAGGAAGTATCTTGATGTAGTGCATCCTCATTTTGCCAGAGATATGTGCTGTTATAGGGCAGCCGTTCTCCAACTCAACACGGAACATCGCATTGCTCAATGCTTCGACGATTGTTCCATCCTGTTCTATAGCAGATTGTTTTGCCATAATAGAGTTCTAAGATTTTAAAACGCGTTCAATTTCTTCAAATGTAGATAAAATTTCAGCCCTGCCCTTATAGACAGCCACCGTATGCTCGAAATGAGCAGCAGGCTTTCTGTCTCTGGTAATAATAGACCATTTGTCTTGAGCAAGACATATACTGCGATCGCCCATAGTAATCATAGGCTCAATCGCAATGCACATACCAGCTTTGAGTTGCTTGCCGTGACCTCTCTTGCCATAGTTTGGAACTTGGGGTTCTTCGTGCATTTCCTTTCCGATACCATGTCCGGTAAGTTCTCGCACGACGCCATAGCCATGAGACTCACAGTAATCCTGTACAGCCTGACCGATGTCACCTATGCGGTTTCCAGCGACGGCTTTCTCTATTCCGGCATATAAACTCTCTTTAGTAACACGCAGCAGAGTCTTGACATCCTCTGACACATTGCCCACCTCAAAGGTATAAGCAGAGTCGCCATTATAACCAGCAAGAAGTGTGCCACAATCTATAGATATGACATCTCCGTCATGTAAAATCGTCTTATTGTCAGGTATGCCATGTACTACGACATCATTGACAGATGTGCAGATACTTGCGGGAAAAGGCTCTCCAAAAGGATTTGGGAAGTTTTTGAACGTGGGGATTGCTCCGTGGTCACGAATAAACTCTTCCGCTATTTTATCCAGTTGGAGAGTCGTTACACCGGGTTTTATATGTTTTGCTAATTCGCCAAGCGTTTTACCAACAAGTTGGTTCGCTTGACGCATTAGTTCTATTTCATCTTCCGTCTTCAGAAATATAGCCATTTCGCAAGACAGAATTAGTAAGCACTTACACCGTTCTGTGGACGAGTACGACCAGACTTGAGGAGACCGTCATAGTGACGCATCATCAAGTGAGACTGAATCTGCTGGATGGTATCAATTACCACACCTACAAGAATCAGGAGAGAAGTACCACCGAAGAACTGTGAGAATGCCTGCTGGACGTTGAGCAAACCAGCGAGTGCAGGCATAATAGCAATGAAGGCGATGAACAATGAGCCTGGCAAGGTAAGGCGAGACATAATCTCTTCGATATAGTTAGCCGTATCCTGACCTGGCTTAACTCCTGGGATGAAGCCATTGTTACGCTTCATATCTTCAGCCATTTGTGTTGGGTTGAGAGTGATTGCAGTGTAGAAATATGTGAATGCCACGATGAGCACTACATAGACTACATTGTAAAGCAGGCTTCTGTTATCCAACATAGAGCGAGTAAACCAACCAGCGCCATCAGACTGATACTGCACAATAGCCAATGGTATGAACATCAAAGCCTGAGCAAAGATGATAGGCATTACATTAGCAGCGAACAGTTTCAATGGGATGTACTGACGAGCACCACCCAACTGCTGAGTATTACCAACAACCTTCTTTGCATACTGTACAGGAACCTTGCGAGTACCTTGTACAAGAAGTATAGCCGCACATACAACTGCATAAAGGATAAGGATTTCAGCGATGAACATTACGAGACCACCACTTGTGATAGCTGTGAAACGGCTACCTACCTCCTGGAAGAAGGCCTGTGGAAGACGAGCAATGATACCGATCATAATGATCATGGAAATACCGTTACCCACGCCCTTATCAGTAATACGCTCACCCAACCAAAGGATGAACATACTGCCTGCAGCGAGTATGATAGTGGCAGGAATCATAAATTCCGTCCAGGATATACCTGAAGCAAGGGCACCAGCGGACTGCATCTTCAGGTTCATCAGGTAAGATGGAGCCTGGAAGAGGAGGATAGCGACTGTCAGATAACGTGTGTACTGAGCAATCTTCTTTCTTCCGCTCTCACCATCGCGCTGCATCTTCTGGAAAGAAGGTACAGCGATGGCTACGAGCTGCATTACGATGGAAGCAGAGATATAAGGCATTATACCAAGCGCAAAGATAGATGCGTTGGAGAATGCACCACCTGAAAACATGTCAAGAAGTGACATAAGTCCACCGGCAGTCTGCTGTTGCAGGCGCTCAAGGTTACCAGGGTTGATACCTGGGAGAACTACGAACGATCCGAAACGGTATATTGCAACAAACAGGAGGGTGATGAGGAGTCGCATACGCAAATCCTCAACCTTCCAACAGTTTCTAAGTGTCTCTATAAACTTTTTCATTTAATTAAAGTATAACAGTGTTACCACCTGCTGCCTTGATAGCTTCTTCAGCAGCCTTAGAGAAAGCATTAGCCTTAACAGTGAGAGCAGCCTTGATTTCACCATTAGCGAGAACCTTTACGAGTTCCTTACCGTTAGTGAGGCCAGCCTCAATGAGCTGATCGATACCGATCTCAGTGAAGCCCTTGCTCTCAGCAAGCTTCTGGAGTGTTGACAGATTAACTGCGAAATACTCCTTGTGGTTAATGTTCTTGAATCCGAACTTAGGAACACGACGCTGGAGAGGCATCTGACCACCTTCGAATCCAATCTTTCTCTTATAACCAGAGCGAGCCTTAGCACCCTTGTGACCACGAGTAGAAGTACCACCCAGACCAGAACCTGGTCCACGACCGATACGACGACGTGAATGAGTAGAGCCAGCTGCTGGCTTCAAATTATTTAATTTCATAGTCGTTCAGTTTTAATATGTTTAGTTATTCTACTACGGTAACGAGGTGGAAAACCTTGCGTACCATACCACGAACTGCAGGGGTATCTTCCTTCTCTACAACCTGAGAGATTTTACGGAGACCCAGTGCCTGAAGAGTGCGCTTCTGATCGAGAGAAGCACCGATACGGCTCTTTATCTGCTTGATCTTAATTGTTGCCATTATGAAGTACCTCCTTATTATCCGTTAAACACTTTGTCCATACTGATACCACGATCGTGAGCTACAGTCTTAGCGTCACGAAGCTTGCTGAGTGCGAGGATAGTAGCCTTCACGAGGTTGTGAGGGTTAGAGCTACCCTTTGACTTTGCGAGCACGTCATTGATACCAACACTCTCGAGCACAGCACGCATAGCGCCACCAGCTACAAGACCAGTACCCTTAGCGGCTGGCTTAAGGAAAACCTGAGCACCACCGAAAGAAACTTCGATCTCATGTGGGATAGTACCCTTGAGAACAGGAACCTTAACGAGGTTCTTCTTTGCAGACTCAACGCCCTTAGCGATGGCAGCTGTAACCTCACCGGCCTTTCCGAGACCCCATCCGATTACACCATTACCGTCACCTACAACGACAATAGCAGCGAATGTGAATGTGCGACCACCCTTTGTTACCTTAGTAACACGGTTAATAGCAACGAGTCTATCCTTTAATTCAACGTCACTGTTTACTTTTACTTTATTCATTGCCATATTATCGTTTAGAAGTTAAGACCTGCATTACGAGCTGCGTCAGCGAGAGCCTTAACGCGTCCGTGATAGAGATAACCGTTACGGTCGAACACTACTGTAGTAATACCAGCAGCCTGTGCCTTCTCAGCAACGAGAGCACCAACCTTCTCTGCCTGAGCGATCTTAGGCATGTGCTCAAGACCGAGTGAAGAAGCAGAAGCAAGGGTCTGACCAGTTACGTCGTTAATAATCTGAACATAAATCTGCTTGTTGCTGCGGAATACGCTCATACGTGGGCGCTCAGCAGTACCGTTTACGTTCTTACGAATTCTGTACTTTAACTTGATTCGTCTTTCTACTTTCTTTGTTGTCATAATCGTAATTTTTTAAAGGTTACTTAGCTGAAGCTGACTTACCAGACTTTCTGCGAATAACCTCACCCTGGAACAGGATACCCTTACCCTTATAAGGTTCTGGCTTACGGAAAGAACGGATCTTAGCACAAATGAGACCAAGCAACTGCTTGTCAGCAGACTCGAGGATAACGAGAGGGTTCTGATTACGCTCAGACTTTGTCTCTACCTTAACCTCCTTAGGGAGCTGAATGAAGATTGGGTGAGTGAAACCGAGTGAGAACTCAATGAGATTACCCTGGTTAGAAACACGGTAACCTACACCAACGAGCTCAAGCACCTTCTTGTAACCCTCGCTTACACCGACTACCATGTTGTGTACCAAAGAACGGTAGAGACCATGGAAAGCCTGCTTCTGCTTGTAGTTAACTGGGCTGTTCTCATCAACTTCGAATACGATATGATTATCTTCAACCTTTACGATAATAGAAGAGTCAACCTTCTGAGAAAGTTCACCCTTAGGACCCTTAACGGTTACCACGCCATCCTTGAGGGAAACAGTAACGCCTGCAGGGATACTAATTGGCAATTTACCTATTCTTGACATATTCTAAATCCTCCAATTAATATACATAGCAAAGAACCTCACCACCGATCTTGAGATCAGCAGCCTCTTTGTTAGTCATTACACCCTGGGATGTGGACAAGATTGCTATGCCCAATCCGTTAATAACACGTGGCATATCCTTGTAACCAGTGTACTTACGAAGACCTGGTGTAGATACGCGCTTCAAACACTTGATAGCGTTCTTCTTTGTCTGTGGGTCATACTTCAAGGCAACCTTGATAGAACCCTGAGGACCATCCTCGATGAACTTGTAGTTCAAGATGTAACCCTTCTCGAAGAGAATCTTAGTGATCTCCTTCTTCAGGTTAGACGCAGGAATTTCTACGACACGGTGATTAGCCATAATCGCATTTCTGAGTCTTGTCAGATAATCTGCTATTGGATCTGTCATAAAAAAAATTGTTTAATTAATCGGGACATTCCCGACAATATTAAATAAATAGAAAATTGAAATTATGTTTTCTTGTTCAGGTAATGAGGTTGTAAGGCTTGATTTATCCTGCATATTGCATTCAAACTGGGCAGCTGATAGAAGAGCACCCACCCGACAAGCTCTTACACCTTAAAACCTTAATTAAGCATATTGCTTACCAACTTGCCTTCTTAACACCTGGGATAAGTCCAGCAGAAGCCATCTCACGGAACTGAATACGAGAGATACCGAACTGACGGATATAACCCTTTGGACGACCGGTGATCTTGCAACGGTTGTGCAGACGTATTGGGTTAGCGTTCTTAGGAATGCTCTGGAGCTTACGAGCAGCCTCATAAGCCTCCATTGGATCGTCGCTTGTGTTGACAATCTTCTTGAGAGCAGCACGCTTCTCAGCATAGCGAGCAACGAGCTTAGCACGCTTAACCTCGCGGGCTTTCATTGATTCTTTTGCCATATCGATTAGTCGTTTTTAGCGTTTTTGAAAGGAAGACCGAATGCCTTGAGGAGTGCGTAACCCTCTTCGTCGGTCTTGGCAGTTGTAACGAATGTGATATTCATACCCTGGATGCGGTCGATAGAATCGATATTGATTTCAGGGAAGATGATCTGCTCCTGAATACCGAGAGTATAGTTACCGCGTCCGTCGAGCTTAGACTCGATACCCTTGAAGTCACGGATACGTGGGAGAGCAACGCGAACGAGCTTTTCGAGGAACTCATACATGCGCTCACGACGGAGAGTAACCATAACGCCGATAGGCATCTTCTTACGGAGCTTGAAGTTAGCGATATCCTTCTTTGAGTATGTAGCAACGGCTTTCTGACCGGTGATAGTAGTAATCTCATTGATAGCGACATCAATAATCTTCTTATCCTGGGTAGCGTCACCGAGACCCATGTTGATAACGATCTTCTTCAGGACAGGAATCTGCATTGCTGAAGAATAGTTGAACTGCTTCTGGAGGTCAGGAGCTATAGTTTCCTTGTAAACTTTCTTTAACTGTGCTGTATCCATTATTTAATCTCCTCTCCTGATTTTTTAGCAATACGAACGACATTCTTACCTTCGTGCTTGATAGAAACACGGGTAGCCTTACCGCTCTTAGGATCTATGAGGCTTACATTAGAAACATGTATAGGAGCCTCCTGCTTTACGATACCGCCCTGAGGGTTCTGTGCAGATGGCTTCTGGCTCTTAGATACCATGTTGATACCCTCAACGATTACTCGCTGATCGTCAACAAGGACCTTCTGTACCTTACCCTTCTTGCCCTTGTCCTTACCGGCGAGAACGATAACTGTATCGTTTTTCTTAATATGTAACTTGCTCATTTCTTGACTTTGTTTTTAAAAATTAATTAAAGAACTTCAGGTGCCAGAGAAACGACTTTCATATTTACCGCACGGAGTTCACGAGCCACAGGACCGAAGATACGGCTACCACGGAGCTCACCAGCGTTGTTGAGGAGAACACATGCATTGTCATCGAAGCGGATGTATGAACCATCAGCACGACGAATCTCCTTCTTTGTGCGTACGATCAAAGCCTTAGATACTGCACCCTTCTTCAAATCGCTTGAAGGAATAACGTTCTTGACAGCAACGACGATTACGTCGCCTACGCTTGCATAACGACGACGGGTACCACCGAGGACGCGAATGCAGAGAGCCTCACGTGCGCCGCTGTTATCACATACTGTAAGTCTGGATTCTGTCTGTATCATATCTTACTTAGCCTTTTCAATTATTGAAACTAATCTCCATCTCTTTGTTTTGCTCAAAGGACGGGTTTCCATAATGAGAACTGTATCACCGATGTTAGCCTCATTATTCTCATCATGTGCATGGTACTTCTTTGTCTTCTGGACAAACTTACCATATATAGGGTGCTTCTCCTTGAACTTAGCAGCAATAACAATGGTCTTATCCATTTTGTTGCTTGTAACGACACCCTGTCTTGTCTTTCTTAAATTACGTGTTTCCATCTGGACCAATGTTATTTGTTAAGTTCACGTGAACGGAGTACAGTCTTCATGCGAGCGATGTCACGACGGGCAGCCTTAATCTGAGATGGATTCTCAAGAGGAGAAACAGTGTGGTTGAGCTTCATTGTATTGAGAGCAGCCTGTGCATTCTCCAACTTCTCTACCAATTCCTTGGTTTCGAGTTCGTTTACTTCTTTAATCTTCATATCTTCAATTAAGCTTTAGCGTCGTAATCACGACGAACGATGAACTTTGTTTTAACTGGCAACTTCTGAGCGCCGAGACGAAGAGCCTCCTTAGCGATATCGAAAGGAACGCCTTCTACCTCGAAGAGGATACGACCTGGTGTAACAGGAGCAACCCATCCTGCTGGGTCACCCTTACCTTTACCCATACGTACGTCAGCAGGCTTACGTGTGATTGGTTTGTCAGGGAAGATACGGATCCAAACCTGACCCTCACGGTTCATGTAGCGGTTAATAGCTACACGGGCTGCCTCAATCTGGCGGCTATCGATCCACTTTCTCTCAAGAGTCTTGATGCCGAAAGATCCGAAAGCCAGTATTGTACCTCTATGTGCGTCGCCTTTATTGCCACGACCATCTTGAGGTCTTCTATATTTTACTCTTTTAGGCTGTAACATGTTAAATTCTTACTTTTTAACGGTTATTGTTTCTCTTGCGATTATTACCGCGTCCGCCACGGTTTCCGTTACGACCAGAGTTCTGCTTCTCCTGTGAGAAATTAGGAGTGAGGTCACGGTCTCCGTACACTTCACCACGGCAGATCCATACCTTGATACCAAGGATACCTACCTTAGTGAGCGCTTCAGCCTGACAATAATCGATGTCTGCACGGAAGGTGTGCAGAGGAGTACGGCCTTCCTTGAGCATCTCAGCGCGAGCGATTTCAGCGCCGTTGAGACGACCTGAGATCTGAACCTTGATACCCTCGGCACCAGCACGCATAGTGTTCTGGATAGCCATCTTGATTGCGCGACGATAAGCGATCTTGCCTTCTACCTGGCGAGCGATAGAGTTAGCAACGATATTAGCGTCGAGTTCAGGTTTCTTAACCTCAAAGATATTGATCTGAATCTCCTTTTTGTAGAGCTTCTTGAGTTCTTCCTTGAGTTTGTCAACATCCTGACCACCTTTACCAATGACGATACCCGGACGGGCAGTGCAAATAGTAATGGTAACGAGTTTCAAAGTACGCTCGATGACGATGCGGCTAACGCTGGCCTTAGCGAGACGCTCGTTAAGATACTTACGGATTTTGAGGTCCTCAGCGAGGTTGTCTCCGAAGTTCTTACCACCGAACCAATTTGAATCCCAACCGCGGATAATACCGAGTCGGTTAGCTATTGGATTAACTTTCTGTCCCATTCTATTCTATATTATTCTTCATTAGTTTTGGTATCTACAAACAATGTAACGTGGTTGCTACGCTTACGGATGCGATAGCCACGACCCTGTGGTGCAGGTCTCATACGCTTGAGTGTAACGCCTTCATCGACGAACACCTTAGAGATAAAGAGTTCACCGTCCTCAGCCTTACGCTCGTTCTTGGTCTCCCAGTTAGCGATAGCTGAGCGGAGAAGTTTCTCAACATCAGCAGCAGCCTGCTTCTTAGAGAACTTCAGCACACCAAGAGCGCGGTTAACCTCCATGCCACGGATCATGTCTACAACGTAGCGCATTTTACGTGGAGAAGAAGGCACGCCAACGAGCTTGGCAAAGTATAATGATTTGAGGGCTGCCTTTCTATTTTCAGCCGCAATATGTTTTCTTGCTCCCATTATATATTATTCAATTTAAAATGGTTATGGACCTGTCTTAGCGCTTGTTACCAGCGTGTCCACCGAAGCGACGTGTAGGAGCGAACTCACCGAGTTTGTGACCTACCATGTTTTCAGTTACATAGACAGGGATGAATTTGTTACCGTTGTGGACAGCTACAGTGTGACCTACGAAATCAGGAGAGATAACTGAAGCTCTTGCCCAAGTCTTAACGACGGTCTTCTTTCCGCTCTCGTTCATTGCGAGAATTTTCTTCTCGAGAGATACGTTGATATATGGACCTTTTTTAAGAGAACGACTCATAATTTCTTTTCGTTTACGTTAATTTACTTCTTGTTAGCTCTTTCGATGATGTACTTGTTAGAAAGCTTCTTAGGTGCACGTGTCTTGAGACCCTTAGCGTAGAGACCCTTACGTGAACGTGGGTGACCACCAGACTGGCGACCTTCACCACCACCCATTGGGTGATCAACAGGGTTCATAACAACACCACGGTTGTGTGGACGACGACCCAACCAGCGTGAGCGACCAGCCTTACCAGACTGCTCAAGAGCGTGGTCAGAGTTACCAACACTACCAACTGTAGCCTTACAAGCACTCAAAATCTGGCGTGTTTCACCAGAAGGGAGCTTAATTACACAATAACTGCCCTCACGAGAAGTCAACTGAGCAAAATTACCAGCCGAACGAACCAACAAAGCACCCTGACCAGGACGCAACTCGATGTTGTGGATCACTGTACCTACAGGGATGTTTGCCAAAGGAAGACAGTTACCGATTTCAGGAGCAGCCTCTGCACCTGACATCAAAGTAGCGCCTACCTGAAGTCCGTTAGGAGCAATAATGTAACGTTTTTCACCATCAGCGTAGTAAAGCAAAGCGATACGAGCCGAACGGTTTGGATCGTACTCGATTGTCTTAACAACTGCTGGAACACCATCTTTCTCACGTTTGAAGTCGATTAAACGATACTTCTGCTTGTGACCACCGCCAATGTAGCGAACGGTCATCTTACCGGTGTTGTTTCGACCGCCGGTAGAACGCTTACCGTAAACGAGAGACTTCTCTGGCACGGATGCAGTAATTTCCTCGAACGTGCCAATAACTTTGTGTCTTTGACCAGGGGTAACTGGTTTTAATTTACGTACTGCCATTTCTTATATTAAATATTGCTGTAAAAATCAATTTCTTCGCCAGCCTTAAGAGTGACGATAGCTTTCTTGAAGGCGTTCTTCTGACCCTTGATGAGACCAGCCTTAGTGTAGCGTGCAGAACGCTTTCCAGCATAGTTCAGAGTGTTGACGTCTTCAACTGTAACATTATAACGAGCCTCAATCTCAGACTTAATCTGGAGCTTGTTAGCCTCTGGACGAACGATAAATCCGTAGCGATTAGGCTTCTTTTCAGTGATTTTGGTCATCTTCTCAGTGACCACTGGCTTGATGATAAATGCCATAGTTCTATTATCTCCTTTTTAAGTTTACTTGGTTAAAATCTCGTCAATTGCCTGTACTGACTTTTCAGAAACGATCATTACATCAGCGTTCAAAACCTTGTAGGCATTGATGTTGCTTGCTGTCATAACCTCAGCCTTCTGAATGTTGCGAGCAGACAAATATACGTTTTTATTTACTTCTGGCAAAACGAGAAGGACTTTCTTGCCCTCAGCTTTAAGATTCTTAACAACATTTAAGAACTCTTTAGTCTTTGGAGCTTCGAATGAGAAGTCTTCTACTACGATGATACCATTCTCCTGAGCCTTATAAGAGAGAGCGCTCTTACGTGCGAGAGTCTTCACTTTCTTATTGAGCTTGAAGCGATAGTCACGTGGCTTAGGACCGAAAACGCGAGCACCGCCTACGAGAACTGGTGAGTTGATATCACCACGACGAGCACCGCCGCCGCCCTTCTGACGACCAAGCTTGCGAGTAGAACCAGACATTTCGCTACGTTCCTTAGACTTGGCTGTGCCCTGACGCTGGTTTGCGAGGTACTGCTTAACGTCGAGGTAAAGAACGTGATCGTTTGGCTCGATTGCGTAAATCGCATCATTCAGGACAACCTTACGTCCGGTCTCCTGACCCTGAATATTTAAAACGCTTACTTCCATTACTTCTGAATTAAAACTGTTGAACCTTTGCATCCAGCTACAGAACCCTTAATGATAAGGAGGTTGCTTTCTGGAATAACCTTTAATACTCTCAAATTCTGTGTAGTAACACGCTCGTTACCCATGTGTCCACCCATGCGCATTCCCTTGAATACCTTTGCAGGGTAAGAACAAGCACCGATAGAACCTGGCTTACGGAGGCGGTCATCCTGACCGTGTGTAGCCTGACCTACACCACCGAAACCGTGACGCTTCACAACGCCCTGGAAACCTTTACCCTTTGAGGTGCCTACAACATCAACGAATGCAGCGTCGTTAAAGATCTCCACTGTGATAGTATCACCGAGATTGTATTCTTCATCGAACTTGAACTCGGCCAAGTGCTTCTTAGGTGTTGTACCTGCCTTCTTAAAGATACCTGCCATTGGCTTCGTAGTGCGGCTTTCTTTAGCCTCGCCATAGCCGAGCTGAATAGCCTTATAGCCATCCTTCTCTACGGTCTTTACTTGGGTAACAACACAAGGACCAGCTTCGATAACAGTGCACGGAATATTCTTACCGTCGGCACTGAAAACGGATGTCATTCCGATTTTTCTTCCAATTAATCCTGGCATTTCAATTAAAAATAATTAAATACGTTTATAAAACTGTTTTTGTTAATATTCTTTGTTTATTCGAAAAGGTACACACACGCAAAAATAGACCGCCATAAGGCGTTCTTTTTCAGCGAGTTGATAGTCATAACGCGGAGTTAAGCCAGCGCAATCTCACCTTTTTCGGGTGCAAAGTTACTATAAATTATTGATATTCACAAGTTTTTAGGCAATTATTTTTAATTTTTCTGGAAAATTTTTCAACCTCTTGATTTATATAAAGACTCTTTGGCTTCATCATCATATCTCTCTGATAATCGTGACAATACGCAAAAATGGCAAAAAACATCATATTTTCAGCTAAAGTAGGCAATATTATCACTAATTTCTCGATTATATTTTTTCATCTTTATCAGCAAATAACAGCCGATTTGCGTCATTGCAACGAGATAAATAGCATAATTCTATTACACCTTATATAATAATATAGAAACTATAAAATAAAGAGTAGTAACCTTACTCATAACCATTTGCTAAATTAAAACGCAAGAATACAAAAGAATCCACAACACATTAGACACAATCACTGTAGAACATTTTCAGTGGAGTAGCAAAAAAAACTCACATACTTTTGGTAGTAAGCAATACATTTACTATCTTTGCAAAAGGCAAAATTATAAACTCATGGAAATGAAAACATTAAGAACAATCTTCTATTTTATTACAGCCTTTTTGGCGTCATCTGCTAATGCTCAAGTAGGCTCGTGGAATGGTGAACTAAACGTTATGAACACCAAACTTCCTCTTGTCTTTAATTTCTCTACTAATGAATGCACCTTCGACTCACCTTCGCAGGGAGTAAAAGGTATTCCTACCGAAAAGACATTGAATGATGATGGAACGATTATTTTGAAGATAGGAGCGATTGGTGCAACTTTCGAAGGAAAGATGAGTGATGGCGAGATAAAAGGAACGTTCATGCAGAATGGTTTTGCCCTTCCACTCACCCTTAAACCCGGAACGATTTTAGTAAAACGCCCACAAACGCCCATACCACCTTTCCCATACAAGGAAGAAAGCGTGAGTTTCACGAATGCAGGATTTACTTTCAACGGAACACTTACCCTACCAGAAAACAGCTCAAAGAACACACCTGTAGTACTTATGGTTACTGGAAGTGGACAACAGAATCGCGACGAAGAATTATTCCATCACAAACCATTTGCCGTAATAGCCGATGCTTTGGCACGTAAAGGCATAGCATCCTTGCGATATGACGACCGCGGATGGGGCGATAAGAGCGTAAACTTCTATAATTTTACAACAGACGATTTCCATAAAGATGCAGCTGCTGCTCTGCCGCTATTGCGTAAACGCTTCAATAAAGTAGGAGTGCTTGGTCATAGTGAAGGTGGCACAATCGCAATGATGCTTGCAGCTGAAGGTAAAGCCGACTTCATCGTATCTCTTGCAGGAATGGCAATTTCCGGCAAAGAGACGCTTATGATGCAAAATCATCAAGCCATGTCAGCCGTCGGGCTGCTAAAGGAGACGGTTGACTCCTATTGCAATACCATCAGAAAAATCCTCGACGAGATTGCGGATGGTAAGAAAGCAAACGAGATTACCATCGACGAAACGGACACAGCACTCAAACCCATTATAGCAAAAGCATTGCAACAAGCAGATAACCCATACATACGCCACTTCATTACCATAAACGTAGGCAAGCAGTTATCAAAGATAAAATGCCCAGTGCTGGCACTTAATGGAACAAAAGACACACAAGTGGACTGCACCGCCAACACAACAGAACTTGAAAAAGGTCTTATTAACTGCAAACACTCCATACAGAAGATTGAAGGTGTCAACCATTTGCTTCAACATTGCACGACAGGTTCGATTGTAGAGTACCAGCAAATCGAAGAGACCATCGCACCGAAGGTACTACAAATAATAACGAAATGGATAAACAATTTAGGTTTTTGATATTTTCACATCTAAGAATTCACTCAAAAAAACCGTTCATACACAGGGCCAATAAACATTAAAAAAGCAGTACCAGGAAGATTTGGTACTGCTTATTTTTGTATCTTATCGCCATTGCCTTGCATGAAGACTTAGCGAACGGAACTACACCTTGATTTCTACCTCAACACCTGAAGGAAGCTCGAGCTTCATGAGGGCGTCGATAGTCTTAGTTGTAGAACTGTAGATGTCGATGAGACGCTTGAAGTCTGAGAGCTGGAACTGCTCACGGCTCTTCTTGTTAACGAATGTAGAACGGTTAACGGTGAAGATACGCTTGTGGGTAGGAAGTGGAATTGGACCGCTTACTACAGCACCAGTAGCCTTAACAGCCTTAACGATCTTCTCTGCTGACTTGTCAACCAACTTGTGGTCGTAAGACTTCAGCTTGATACGAATTTTCTGACTCATTGTTTGAAAAACATGATTGAAGAATGCAGAAATGAGAGATTGCTCTCTCTACTGGCATCCTTGGTTAATAATGAAAATATTAAATAGAAGGGGAAAGTCCGTAAAGAGTCATTTGCTCACGGACTCCCCTATTGGTATTTTTTTTGATTATCAGAGTTCACATTTCAGGCGCTTAAAGCTCCACAAAGCATGAACTTTGGATTATCTTATACGAGATCAGCGCGACCCTTTACCTCCTCAAGGATAGTCTTAGCGATAGAGCTTGAAACTGCCTCGTGGTGATCGTACTCCATAGAAGAAGTAGCACGACCAGAAGTAATGGTACGGAGAGCTGTTACGTAACCGAACATCTCTGACAGTGGAACCATAGCCTTAACAATCTTAGCACCGGAACGAGCATCTTCCATGCCCTGTACCATACCACGACGCTTGTTAAGGTCACCAATTACGTCACCCATGCTCTCTTCTGGAGTAACAACCTCTACCTTCATGATAGGCTCCATGAGAACAGGACCTGCCTTAGGGCAAGCATTCTTGAATGCGTTGCGAGCAGCGAGTTCGAATGACAACTGGTCAGAGTCAACTGGGTGGAAGCTACCGTCAATGAGAGTAACCTTCAGACCAGTTACAGGATAACCGCCGAGAACACCGCTCTTGAGGCAGTCTTCGAATCCCTTCTGTACAGCTGGGATGAATTCCTTAGGCACGTTACCGCCCTTAACCTCATTGATGAACTGAAGATCGCCTTCCTTGTAATCCTCATCCTTAGGACCGATGTTTACAATGATATCAGCGAACTTACCACGACCACCGGACTGCTTCTTATAAACCTCACGGAGATTAACTTCCTTAGTGATAGCCTCCTTATAGTTAACCTGTGGCTTACCCTGGTTACATTCTACCTTGAACTCACGCTTCAGACGGTCAATGATGATGTCGAGGTGAAGCTCACCCATACCAGAGATAACGGTCTGACCGCTCTGCTCGTCGGTACGAACGGTGAATGTTGGGTCCTCTTCAGCGAGCTTAGCAAGACCATTGTCGAGCTTAGCGATATCAGCCTGAGACTTAGGCTCTACAGCGATAGAGATTACAGTGTCAGGGAATGTCATAGACTCGAGAACGATTGGGTGTGCCTCATCACAGAGAGTATCACCAGTGCGGATGTCCTTGAAGCCTACGCCAGAACCGATATCACCTGCGCAGATTTCCTCTACAGGGTTCTGCTTGTTAGAGTGCATCTGGAAGAGACGGCTTACGCGCTCCTTCTTGCGTGAACGTGGGTTGTAAACGTAAGAACCAGCAGCAACCTTACCAGAATATACGCGGAAGAATACGAGACGACCTACGTATGGGTCAGTAGCAATCTTGAATGCAAGAGCAGATGTTGGGTCATCCTCAGATGGCTTACGATCTTCCTCTTCATCAGTGTCAGGGTTTGTACCTACGATGTTCTCGATATCCATTGGAGAAGGAAGGAGAGCACAAGCATAGTCAAGCATTGTCTGCACACCCTTGTTCTTGAATGAAGAACCGCAGAGCATTGGAACACACTGGAGAGCGAGAGTACCCTTACGGATAGCAGCAATAATCTCCTCCTCAGTGATAGTAGAAGGATCATCGAAATATTTCTCCATGAGAGCCTCGTCGAATTCAGCGGCACCCTCAAGGAGCTTATCGCGCCATTCGTTGCACTCATCTACCATATCAGCAGGGATATCGTCGATCTCGTAGTCAGCACCCATTGTCTCATCATGCCAATAGATAGCCTTCATTTTGAGAAGGTCAACAAGACCCTTGAAGTTTTCCTCAGCACCGATTGGGCAGCAGAGGCTGATAGGGTTAGCACCGAGAACCTCTCTCATCTGGTTTACTACATCATAGTAGTTAGCACCAGAACGGTCCATCTTGTTTACGTAACCGATACGTGGTACGTTATATTTATCAGCCTGACGCCATACGGTCTCAGACTGTGGCTCAACGCCACCTACAGCACAGTAAGTAGCGATAGCGCCGTCGAGTACACGGAGTGAACGTTCTACCTCAGCGGTGAAGTCAACGTGTCCCGGAGTATCAATAAGGTTAATCTTGTACTGCTTTCCATTATACTTCCAGAAGCAAGTAGTAGCAGCAGAGGTGATAGTGATACCACGCTCCTGCTCCTGTGCCATCCAGTCCATGGTAGCACTACCATCGTGAGTCTCACCGATTTTGTGAGTCTTACCTGTATAGAACAGAATACGCTCTGAAGTTGTTGTCTTACCGGCATCGATGTGAGCCATGATACCGATATTACGTGTCAAATGCAAATCGTGCTTAGCCATTGTCTAATTTATTTTTACAGATTTAAAAATATATTATTAGAAACGGAAATGAGCGAAGGCACGGTTAGCCTCAGCCATACGATGCATATCTTCCTTACGCTTGAATGCGCCACCCTGGTTGTTATAAGCATCCATGATTTCAGCAGCGAGCTTCTCAGCCATTCCCTTACCACCACGCTTGCGAGCGAAGAGGATCATGTTCTTCATAGAGATAGACTCTTTACGGTCAGCACGGATTTCAGTTGGAACCTGGAAAGTCGCACCACCGATACGACGGCTCTTAACCTCTACCTGAGGAGTGATATTATCGAGAGCCTGCTTCCAGATTTCGAGAGCTGACTTCTCTTCCTTAGCCATCTTCTCCTGCACGGTGTTGAGGGCTGCGTAGAAAATTTCGTAAGATGTATTCTTCTTACCATCGAACATAAGATGGTTTACGAACTTTGACACTTTCTGGTCATTGAAGACTGGATCTGGAAGGATCACGCGCTTCTTTGGTTTTGCTTTTCTCATTTTGTTGTTTTAAGATAAATTCTGCATGGGGTTGTCTTCTTTCTATGTCTTCAACGCTCTCTCCAGAGCATTTACTCAACCTGTTTGTAAACAATTCTCCAGCAAAACGATTTAAAAGATGTTTTTGTTTTTTTTATTTTTTGTCTTTTCAGACTTCAAAAGCTAAAAGGACAAGACTTCTCCGTCTTACTTCTTAGCCTTTGGACGCTTAGCACCGTACTTAGAACGACGCTGTGTACGGCTTGCAACACCTGCGGTATCGAGAGTACCACGAACGATGTGATAACGTACACCTGGAAGGTCCTTTACACGACCACCACGAACGAGTACGATAGAGTGCTCCTGAAGGTTATGTCCTTCTCCTGGGATATAGGAGTTAACTTCCTTAGAGTTTGTAAGACGAACACGGGCTACTTTACGCATAGCCGAATTAGGCTTCTTAGGGGTAGTTGTATACACACGCACGCACACACCACGACGCTGTGGACATGAGTCCAGAGCTGGTGACTTGCTATTGTCTACAAGTACCTTTCTGCCTTTTCTTACCAATTGCTGAATTGTAGGCATAATTTTAATTTTTTAATTTTGTTATTATATATATTATTTTATTTGTACTCAATACGTTAGGAAACGACCCTATTTTCCCTAAGGATGTTTCGGGGTGCAAAGGTACGAAAAAAAACTGATTTCACCTAATATATATATAATAAAGCGATTGGTATTTTTCGATTTTAGCAATATTTAACTTTTACAAACCTCTTTTAGGCTTTTTCTTTGGTTTGTAAGCACATAAATACGGTGCAAAAAAAACGTGTCTTTTTAGATTATTCGGCTATGTTTCTATTGTCGTGTCTGCTATATGGGGGATATCAGGTGCTATATTTTCCTCCTGCAAGAGTCTGAAAGAGAGTCATTGCAGGAGGAAAACAGCGCACGGAATGCGGTATCAATTATGCCTCACCGCCACCGAAAGGATTGGCTGTACGAGGTCCCTGTGGCTGTGGAGCTGCCTCAAGGCTGATTGGTCCGAACTCCTGCTCATAGCGGAGGATATTTTCCTGAAGAGCCATAGCGAGGCGCTTTGCGTGCTCCGGAGCGAGGATAGTGCGACTAACTACCTGAGCCTTAGGCTGGCCAGGGAGCATACTTGCGCAATCCACTACAAATTCGGCATGTGAATGACTGATGACGGCAAAGTTAGAATAAATGCCACGCGCTACTTCCGGAGAAATATCGATCTGTACCTGCTGACCAGGCTGCTGATTCTTATTATCCATTGGTTTTGAAATGTTTATTGTTTTTGTTAGTTTATGATATAGTTTCTATAATGCAAAAATAGTAAAAAATATTGACCCAGACAAATCATTCGTTCTTTTTTTTCGATTTTCACATTGCTTTCTGAAAAACTTTTATTACTTTTGCGGTGCAATCACAGAGGGAACATATATAGTGGCTCCATCCACTTACACATTATTATATATATAGAGAGATATAGTATGAAAAAAGGCTTAGTACTTGAGGGAGGCGGTATGAGAGGTCTCTTCACCGCAGGAATACTGGATGTATTCATGGAAAATGACATCAAGTTTGACGGTATTGTCGGTGTTTCTGCCGGTGCCACATTCGGATGCAACTACAAGTCGCATCAGATAGGTCGCGTCCTGAGGTATAATATGCGTTTCCGAAACGAGCCACGATATATGGGAATACGGTCGCTCATCAAGACCGGTGACCTGGTGGGTAAAGACTTTGCCTATCATATAGTGCCGGAAAAACTGGACATATTCGACACTGAGACATACGCAAATGACCCTACCGAATTTCATGTAGTATGCACTGATGTCCACACCGGCAATGCTATTTATCATCGTATAGACACCATTGACGACAACGCCCTCGACTGGATGCGCGCTTCTGCCTCCATGCCTATGGTCTCCCACCCTGTCTGCATCGGTGGATATGAGATGCTGGATGGCGGTATAAGCGACAGTATCCCATTGAGATATTTCGAGAGCGAGGGCTTCAAGCGCAACATCGTAATCCTCACACAGCCAAAGGGTTTCACAAAAAAGCGCACCAAACTGATGCCTCTCATCAAAGCTACTATGCGCAATTACCCTGCCATAGTGGAGGCAATGAATCGCCGTCACCTGATGTACAACCGCGAACTGGCTTATATCACAGAGAAGCAACAAAGTGGCGACTGCCTCGTAATCTGTCCTGACGACACTCTTCCTATCAGCCGCACAAGCCAGAATCCGCAAAAGATGCAGAAGGTATATGACATGGGACGCAAAGCCGGCGAAGACAATCTGCAGAGTGTCATCGACTTTCTGAAGCGGGAGTAAAAGACAAGAAATCACAGATACAGAGAGGGAGAATGGGTATTTATTCGCATCATTTTCAGCTAAAGCAATAAGTTATACAGAGTTATGTATGTTTTTTTGTGAAAAAATAACGCCTAAAAAAGCAAGAAATAGCAGAATGATGCTTTTATCTTGAGTTTCAAGTGGTTGTGGCAGTCCTCATAGTTTAATTTTGCACCGAACAAAAAAGTAAGAATTATGAGATGCACTTTCAAAACAGTCTTCTATGTAAATGGAAGCAAGGAGAGAAACGGAATTGTTGTCGTTGATATATGCATGTCATATGATAAAATGTTTTGCATGGATAGAGTAGAAAGAAACCTGCATCTCTTTCTACTCTTATTCCTATGAATCTTTATTGGCATTTTACCAAGTGATAACCTTATCTACGATTTCTTGTTGCTCCAAGCTACTTCTTCGTAGATAGATACGTGTCGTTTCGATGCTTTCATGTCCCATGAGGTCGGCAAGCAGGGCAATGTCGTTGAACTTCTCCAAGAAATTCTTGGCATAACGATGGCGGAACGAGTGAGGGT
>SAMEA104315429__coassemble_406_pt1 | contig 37522 bp, 28 predicted proteins | sample SAMEA104315429__metabat2_high_PE_009 | metagenome-assembled genome bin SAMEA104315429 (sample SAMEA104315429) | gut metagenome | biome: Monkey gut; feature: monkey-associated habitat; material: faeces | place: China | collected 2013
ACCGAGCAGAGCGAGAGTAACCCGGGACGAAGTCTCGGGACTATAACCATGAAGAAAAGAGCTGTCTGGAAGACAGTACCTCCCCATAAAACGATACATCCGCGTCAATCAGTAAAATCCGAGGTCAAAAAAAGAAGATAAGGAAGGGAAACAGTAAAGGCACGGAAAGGAGATTTCCGTGCCTAAAAAAATGCTTGTTGCAATTACACTATTTGCAATCTAAATACAAATAATCACTTAAGCGAAGAGAAAGAATATAACTTACTCTTCTTCCTTTGATTTCGCTTCAACTTCTTTAAGATGCTGAGCTCTTTCAGCTTTTTCTTGAAGTTCCTGAGCAGAAACATCTAACACCTTGGAATCTGTTTCAGAACCGGAGATAGTCATTACTTTAGTCTGACGTACACACACATACAGTTTTCCATTGACATTTATCTGGAGAGAATCCTTAGTGAGAGAAACTATCTCAGATGTGTCAGGGAAATTAATAAGTGCCATATCACCGTTCTCCCCGTTCTTCACCTCATTAAGATAAGTGAGGATGAGCATACCGTTCTTGATTTTCCAGCGAGAGAGAGGAAGATTGGCATTACCGATGGAGACAGCCTGTCCGTCAGGTTCGAGGCGCATGCCATCGCCTTTACCACCAACAACCATCCACATACCCTTCATCTCAGAGAGATTGATAGCAGAGCGGAGACTCTTGGTCTTGAGGTCTGCCATAATGGCGAGGGAGTCACCGACATTGAGTTGTCCGTGAACAGCACCATTCTGCTTGGCCTTAGCGAAATTGAACACCATCTTGGTGCCATCCTCAAGGAGGACAACATTCATGGTATCGCCATTGACAGCATCGAGGCGCACATACATGGTGGAGTCTGGAGTTTCAGGAACGAAATGAACATCGCTACCACCGCTGCAGGAATTGCAGGAGGAGAGATACATGGAGAGCATCATCGCAGAGACGATGAAGCAGAAGAAAGAAAATACTTTTTTCATATTTTCAATATTTTTTGTTCTTTCACACGGAATATCCGTGAGCTTGTTTAGCAAGACTGCTACTCAGTAAGAGGGGTCTTTCTGAAAAAAATGGGGGAAGGAGAAAACTCCTTCCCCCAAATTTTATATTGGAGTATTAAAACTCTTAACTCAGATTAGTGCTTCTTAGCACCTGCGTGAGAAGTCTTAACGTTAATCGTACCATTCATAGTGGTCTGGATACCCCACTGGTCCTTAACGATCAACTTAACCTTGAGTACACAATCTGAAGTAGCAGAACCAGGAATCATGTTAAAGTTGAGGGTTGCACCAGAGAAACCATTTGAAACACCTGAACCTACGAGAACCTTGATTGGATCAGAACCATCAGATGGAACCTCTACACGACCATAGTTGTTACCAGAATCTGGAACGAGCTGGCACTTGATAGATGTAATTCTGCCATCAGAGAGGTCGAACTTGGTCATATTATCAGAGTAATCCTCCCAAACGAAATCAGAAAGTTTAGCTACACCATGACCTACATTGTCAACATTAGCATTGATGGTCTTTGCACCACCCTTGAAGATACCATAGTTAACAGGGCTAACTACGCTGAAGTAGAATGTATCGTGAGTCTTCTTGATAATACCGTAGTAGTTGATGATCTGCTGCATCTTGAAGCGAACGCTGTCATTATCACCAGGAGCTGCACCCTTGTAATTTACAGTACCAACAGTAACAACGTTAGTGTTCTCAGACTCAACTCCGTTACCAGAGTAAGTACGGATGTTCTTACAGAAGATAGTAGCATCGGCTGTCTTGTTATCACCGTTAAGAGTTACATAAGTATTCTTCTTAGCATTTGGAAGCTCATTGTAAATAAGCTTTGTAGTATTATCAGTTGCAGCAAGATTTTCTACGAACTTAGAGATAACGAATGAACGGGTATCCCAAACATAAGTTGTTTTAGTCTGGTCTGTACCAACAACATCAGCATGAGCCCAAGCAACAGTCAAATCCTTAGCGTAATCAGCGTCCTTATCAATTACATTGAATGCAGAAGCGATACGGAGATCAAGATCATCGAGGTAAGAAGGATCCTTAACGTTAAGGATGTACTTGATAGAAGCAACTTCAAGACCGTTAGCAGTTGTAACGTCAACAACCTGTTCTACCTTTGTAACGCCATTAACGTTGTTTACAAATGCAGGGTTGAATGTGAATGTTGTTGCGGCAATGTCCGTATTGTCAGCCTTCTTTGTAAGGTTAACAGCGATAGAGTCTTTAGCAACACCAGCTTTCAAAACTGTCTTAACAGAGTCGATAGAAGCAACACCCATAAGTTCAGCGAACTTACCGAGACGCTTGCTCTCCTCAATTACCTTACCCTCATATCTACCAGCTGTAGCCTTGATTGCCTTCTGGAGTTCAGCCTTGAAATCAACAACCTGATTTGCAGCAGAATTGATAGTCCAAGTCTTTTCAACAGTGATGTTACCGAATACAGAAGTAGTGAATACAACAGCCTCGTCAGTCTTCTCAACGATAGTTCCATCATAGTTGAGGAAGTACCAATGGAGCTTGATTGGCTTGTTGATAAGATCCTCGGTGATAGAGATAGGAACATTCTTGTCGAGATCAGTGTCAGCAATAACATTCTTAGGAAGAGTAGTACCATTCTTGATTGCTTGAGACGCACTAGCATCAACCTCTACGTATGCAGCATAAACATTCTTCTTGTTCTTGATTTCAATCTTCATCTCACCAGAAGTAACGTTAGCGAACTTCATAGTGTAAGCAGCATTGCCAGCTACGTCGATACCTGGCTCAACAGCATGGATGTCGAAATCATTAAGCTCTGCATTTACAGCATGTGTTGGCTTGAATGAAACGTCATAGTGAGAAGTTACAGTACGTGTAGAGTCACCAGCCTTATACTCTGTCTGAAGAGCATATGCAACATAAGAAATCTCATCAGCACCGTCTGTAGCTGGAGCTGCACGGAATGCCTGTACGCCATCGAATGCGCCCTTTGCAGCAACACCTGCAGTAGTAACGTCGAACTTGTAGAGACCGTTACCGAGGTTCTTGGTTGCACCAGTCTTAGCACGAGTGATAGTAAGGATAGGATCCTTCTCTGTTACAGCAACAGCGTTAGCAAGCTTCACGAGAGAGCATTCCTTGTTCTGGCTGTTAACAACCTTAACAGAAGTACCTGCGAAGTCAATCTGTGCAGGGTTGATAGTTGCATAGATGAAGCCATTGTTGTGAGCCATAAGAATCTGGTCCTTCTTGAACTCCAAGAGCTTTTTATCTGCAGTTGGGAACTTAACGTCAGCAGCAACATCACCATAAAGGATTACGTTCTTTGTCTGACCGTTGTAGATGATGCTTGTGATGAGGTTAGAGAGGTCACCAGAGATAACGGCAAGACGAGACTCGATAGCAACTACGCGACCGTCAACAGCCTTGAGGTTAGCAGCAACTACGTCGATAGAATCGTTTGCCTTTGAGATTTTACCATCAAGTTTATTTACCTCTGATGTAACACGATTACCGAGATCCCTGATATCAATTCTGATAGGATTCAAGCTATCCTTAACGTCGCTTCTCAACTGAGCAACAGCAGCATTAACAGCAGCACGATAGTTCTTTGAAAGAGTATCAGCTACGGTCTGGAGACTGTTATCCAATACAGCGACCTTATCATAGAGATTCTTGAGGCTATCAGCAACCTGTGGAAGACGGCTGTTGAGCTTAGCAAGGTCAGCAGTGTGCTTCTTTGTCAACTCATCAAGAGAAGAAATAGCAGACTCGTTTGCAGCGATTCTACCCTCAGCTTTAGCAATCTTATCCTCAGCAGTTCCCAGTCTTGTATCAAGAGCAGTGATCTTATTGGTGTTAGCGTTGATAAGTTCAGTAAGTTCTGTCTTAACACCACCGATAGTCTCTTTGAGATTAGCTACTGCATCAGAAAGCTCCTTCTTTGTAGCATAGTTAGCCTTGAGGTCATTGTTGATAGACTCAGCGAAGGTGTAAGCATCATCAGCTCTCTTCTGTGCCTTCTTAACAGCATCATCAAGAGCCTTGTCTGCCAATACGAGTTCTTCAACTTTGGCATCAATCTTCTTATTCAAAACCTCATCTGCCTTCTCATAAGCAGCAGTAAGATCTTTCTGAGCCTTTTCGAGCTCTGCCTTTGTAGCATAAGTAGTAGATACAGTAACCATTGCATCTTCTACAGCCTTCTTTGCAGCGTCCAAAGTAGCCTTATCGCCATCAGTGATAGCCTTGTTAGCTGCATCAATCTTCTTCTGAAGCTCTTCGTCAGCAGCCTTGTAAGCCTTCTCTGCATCAGAAATAGCCTTGTTTGTCTTTTCAATCTCAGCGTTCACGAGAGCGATCTTGTCCTCGACGAGCTTCTTGAGATTAGTGTCATTTGTTGTGATTTGCTCCTGAAGGTTCTTTACGTCATCATCGTAATCCTTACAAGAAACAAATGTACTTGTTGAAGCCACAGTGAAGAGACCCAACAAGAGTGCACTTAAAATCTTTTTTCTCATAATGATAAAAAATTAATTTATAAATTAAAAAAATTAAATTATTCAAACACATTTTGGCATAGGCATTCAGAATGCCTTATTGCCAGATTATTGTTTAGCTTCTTTCTTCCTTAATTGATTTAAAGAGTTATACAAATTTCTATGCTTGCGGGCTTGCCGACATAATGCCTCTGCCACCCGATTTTTCTTTCATGCTTTCGATATACCTCTTGGGCGTCATTCCTTTCAGCTCACGAAAGACATCGTAGAACGTACTTCTGGACCAGAACCCGCATTTGGCATTTATTTCCTCTATGCTTTCCTTGGTGCGCAGCGCCCTTTTGATGAGATACTCCACTCGATAGCGGTTTACCATAGCAGTGAAGCTACATCCATATCCTTCGTTTATAGCACGAGAAAGATAGACGGTGTTAGTACCGATTACCTTGCTAAGCATCTTTAATGAGAGACCAGGATCGAGGAACAAGCCCTCATCTTCCAGACTCTGCTTTACCTTATTATATATAAGTAGATACTTACCTTGGGTCATAGCACAACATTATTTGAATGCAAAGTTAGTGTTTTTTTTTAGAAAGTGTCTGATTTATTAAGACATTTATGTGCGAAATAGCGCAAATATTTAAGTTTTCGGACTTTTTTATCTTTTTGGACACTTACTTTAACACTAATTACGCTATTTTTTAGCAATAGCATCAAGGCTTAGAACTCTCAAATCAGCGGAAGACCCCGCCGACATGGTGGCTTTACCATCGCATCGTGTCCAGCGGGATGTGCCAGAACAGATACAGACAGCCTCCTGAAAACAGGCAGACACCATGACGACGGGATGGGATATACATCTCAGAGAATTACTTCTCGATATAGAGCATTGCTACGCGATTGAACTCATAAATCTCGAAGAGCTTATCAGTCTCACCGCATCCTTCAGTCTTGATGCGTGAAGGAGAGATGCCATACTTCTTGACAAGAAGATCCTTGACAGCCTTAGCACGACGTACAGAGAGGTTGTTGTTATTATCATGAGGGCCTTCAGGAGAAGCATAACCCTTAATCTGGAGCTTGAGCTCTGGATGATTCTTCATCACCTGTGCAGCGATGGCAACGTTCTGTGCCTGAGCAGGAGTGATAACAGACTTGTTCAACTGATAGAATACAGCAGGGAGGTTTGGCTCGATTTCCACTTCCTTCTGCACTACCTTTGGAGCTTCCTCACAATCCTTGAGTGCCTTCTTGAGGTTAGCTATCTCGTCGAGGAGCTGAGCCATCTTGGCAGCATCGTCGTTGCTCTTATTGCGGAGGTCATTGATTGTAGCGTTGAGGGCGTCTATCTCATTCTGGTCGCACTCCACTACGTTGACGAAGTGGTGAGTACCATTAGATGTGCGGAAGAAGTAATTGAAGCCTACATTGAGTTGGATGTTGGAATAATTGATGTCCCAGTTGACGAGGGTACGGCCATTGCCATCCTTGTCATATACCATCTGACCCTTATCATTTACATAGTCAGACTTTGCACCGGCGATAGCCCATGTGATGGAAGGCTCTACATAGAACTGCCACTGCTTCTTGTCGCCGAAATTCCATGCGAAATCGAAAGCGAGCTTATTATTGAGGGTGTTGCGGATAGTGCCGAGGCCTACAGTATTAGCAGAACGGTTGCCAGAGTTATGCCCCCATCCGATTCCTACATTACCTATCACCTCAAAGTTACGTGGCTCACCAGGATAGCCTCCGAAGATATTGGAGAGGTTCCACTGTGTGAGGAGGTTGAGCTGTAAAGCCTTGATGCCGGAAGCATCAGTGTAGTCATCACCCTTTACCTTGTTTCCAAAGAAGGTCTGACCTTCGAGAGCAAAGCCGAAAGCCGGAGTGAACCATTTGCCGAGACGGATTCCGAAATTAGGATTAGCGTTCTTGAGGACTGCCTGGTGAGTGGTCTTAGAAGCCATACCAGCCTCAGCGCCGATGTACCAGTTGTCAGTGAACTTGTTTCCATAGAAGCCCTTAGCAGGTTCCTGTGCCGAAGCAGCCATTGCGAGAGAAGCTACGGCAATCATTAAGAAAAACTTTTTCATTGATTTGCTTTTTATAAAAATATCCATTTATCTTGATTTTTCTTCCCGTTATGTATTTTCTTAGTTTTTAGGAAATTCGCTTGCAAATTTACACATTATTAGTGTAATTGCAAAATATTTCACTCTTTTTTGAGCAAAAAAGATAAAAAAAGAGAATACAATCGCCCATATCGGCGGGTAACGCCGCCGACACAGGGGCGGAGGCTTGCTATTTCTTAATGCGGATTATTGGAGATGAGAGAGCTGGGAGATGGATGTGGGCGGTGCGTGTGGTTACTGTGGCGGTGGTGGCAGTGGCATTACGAGACGGTGCGTCGAAAGAGACGAAGGTCTCATAATCATAGGTCCAGGCGGAGGCGAGGGCTATGTGCATACATCTCTTGTAGATCATACAGCGACTTGGCGCATTGAAGGCACCAGAGTTGTCTCTCATGATGCTATTGACGGTAGGACGCCATACACCTTTCAGATAGGTATAGGCACCTTCATAGCATGAGAGCGACTCTCCAGCGTAACGACTGTCAGCGGCGAAGTCAGCCCACCATGACTGAGCAACGTCAGAAGCGAGGGTGACATTCCTTGAGAAACCGTAGGACTGGTAGGTCTTTAGTTCGGCAGTAGCCTCGGCAGTGATGACGCCACGCTCGGAATATTCATCAGCCAGTTTGGCAAAGCCATGACCAATAGCCTCATGATGCAGGACATTGGCAAAGCCTACTCCAAGATTCTTATCAGCATCAGTCATAGGCACATACGCTATACTATGACCAGAAGGGATATCCGACTTCTTACCATCGGTATAGAGATAGCAGGTGCCAGCATAGCGATTATCATTGAGAACGACGATGATAAGGGCATCATCAACATCCTTCACAGCTTTCTTGGCATACGCCACAGCCTTATCATCGTCACCAGAGATAAGGGTGCCACCACCAAAGACAGAAGAGAATGCCGTGGAGGTGTAGTTGCTGATATAATTATTCTTGGAGACAGCCGTCACTTCATAGACATCGAAATACTGCTGGAGACTCTTCATAGGTTCAATATCAAAGAGATAACCGCAGGCTTGCGTCATTGCAGCACGGTATTTTCCACTCTCAATATCCTTGTCGATGAAGCCATCGCCCAGCAAGACGACAGGGACACCATTGCCAAGAGAATGCTCATGCAGGAGAGTCACTTTGCCGTCAGCAGATGTAAGGTCGGTAGATTCACCTATACCAGAAGCTATCTGAGTGACATTCATCTCTATAGAGGTCAGCGTCTTACCCCTATCGAGAGACAGGAAGAACTTACCACTACGAGTAGAGGAGAGGGTATTTCTGCGGATAGCAATCTTCATGGTGCAGTTATACTCCGCATCATCATCCGAACGGGTCACCGCACACTTCTGCATCTGGGAATTATCAGCATCAAACATCAGATGGAAGTCAGTGTCATAATATACATATACTCCAGCAGAGACATCACCGTCACAACGGAATTTGACATATAGAGTATCGCCATCAGCTGCTGCTGTGTAGGAAGTTTCCTTGACTTTGAAGACTGGTTCCTGAGATATTGTCACATTCTGCTTGATGGAATAGAGGGCATTGGTGACGTCAATGGTGAAGGACGACACAACGGGCTCGTTGGTACAGTTGTACTTACTGGAGGAAACGATGACGGAATCTGTACCAGCCTTACCTGCCATTGGCGCTATGGAAATATCAGGATCGTCGCATGAGACGGTCCAATCGCCGTTGGTGGTGAAGCGATATGCTTGGGTAAGGGAAACACCTGGCAGGGTGACGATTGCTCCCTTCGTATTGCTGGAGATAGAGAGGAGGTCGGCGGTCTCATTGTCACACGCGGTGAAGATTGTGACAGCTATTAGGATTGCTGTTATTATTCTTGATAGGGTTTTCATTTTTTCTCTGCTTATATTAGTAATATCCGCCGGTAACGCGGCTGACACAGGGGCTCATTTTTAATGAAGAATGAAGAATAAAGAATGAAGAATGGCTGACGCCTTTGGGATTCTTACTTCTTATTCTTGCTTATATCCGCCGATATCGCGGCGGACACAGTGGCTATGAGATGGCAAAAGTAATCATTTTCCTTTTATTTGGCAAGAAAAAGGACGGAAAATGTGACGAAGGAAGAAATATACTTCCTCCTGAAGACGGAAGATATACCAATGATGAGGGCATGGATTATAGCCAAACTTACGGGCAAGAGAAGGAGAAAGAAGAGAGAAATCAATGCTCTGCCACGCAGTGTGAAGTTCGGAAAGACAGTAGCGTCGCTCCGCTTTAGAGAAGTGGCTACGATACTGATAATAAAAGAAATAGCAATCCACGAGCACCAATAATCTGACATCTTCATAGTCACTAAGAATAGAACGCTCACAACCGAGAGAGAGTAGTTGGCGCTTCAAGCTTGCAGTAGCAGCGAGATAATCCATCCTACTGACAGAAATCTGATGACTGATAGACCGAGGATTAGTGAAATAATAGTAAGGAGCATCCGACTGATATACCCTCCTTGAGAGATAATAATGTATGCGCGTAGTGTTGTCATCACTGAAATGACGACGAGAAGCATCATAAGGACACTGCATAAAGAGAGTCCTTCTCGCTGCATATACACCGTGGATATTCCATGTAAGGGATTCACGGAAAGCCTTTTCTCCAGGCATCGAATCGAAGGAAATGCCCTGATAATCACTCTCCCTACCCGCTTCATCGACATGAATGCAACGATATAAGACACAGTCAGCATCATCATGCTCACGGAACACATTCACAAGGCGAACTATAGTGTCAGGAGCATACCAGTCATCACTGTCGAGAAAGCCTATTATATCACCGGTAGCGACCTCTACTCCTTTGTTTCTTGCTACGGCAGGACCTTGGTTTGTGGCGTTTCGGAGGAAGATAATGCGATTGTCACGACTGGCATAATCAGAGGCTATAGAGGCAGAACGGTCAGTGGAAGCGTCGTCTATGCAGATGATTTCCAGATCGGTGTAGGTCTGGGAAAGGAGCGAGTCAAGACAACGTGACAAGGTTTGCTCGGCATTATATATAGCTACTAAGATGGATACTTTCATTATTTCGGAATTATCAGAAGGGAATAGCCACGCTATAGATGTCTTTAAGTAGATAATCAATAATTCTGATTACCTACTTATCTCTTTATCGTCTTGTTATACATATCCCAAGACAGTAGCGAACTGAGGGCAAAAGCGAGGCAGGCAGCAAACCAATAGAGGAATGCATCGACATTTCTTACTATCATCAAGGAGACGATAGCTATGATAAACTGAAGAAGAAGATTGCGCATCAGTGATGACTTGATGTCGAGACCATACCTCAGCATACAATAGCATATCACGCAAACACAATGCAGGAAGGATGTGATAACGAGGGCAATACCAGTGCCTTCCAGTCCCCAACTGGTGTAACCGAAGACCACTGAGACAACGATAAGAACGTCATACACTGCCTCCATGAGGAGATAGGACTTGGAATCTCCCTTTGCCAGGAGGATATAAGACACCGGCAGACTAAGAGCACGGGAGTACATGGCAAGGACAGCAATCTGCGTCATGCCAATGACAGGGAGAAACTTACCGCTAAAGAGCAACGGAATGAGAACCTTCAGTCCGAACATCAGAGCCACAAGCATAGGAGCAATGAGCATCAAGGACACCTCTATCTGGCGGTTTACTGCGCCATTCATCTTCTCCGTATCGTGGCAAACGGCAGAGAGATGCGGATAATAATCCGTCTCCATTGCAGCGAAGACCATTCCTGCATAGGTCATGGTAATCATATATCCTGCATTATAGAGACCAGCAAGCGAGACAGACATATCACCGAGGTACGCTCTGACTGCAAACTCAGCACCGCTACCGAGTACACCAGCAAGGACAAAAGCGGTTCCGATGGATATCATCTTCTTGCCTTCACGCAGTTGTTTCCACGTAGTGAGGAAATGCGGTGGGTAATACCTATAGGAATACCACGTAACGAGAAGTATCTGAATGAGGCATACCACGATGATGGAAGGGATGATACCATCATAGCTCCACCTCAAGAATATGGGAACGGACACCAATAGGGCTGCAAGGACACCGAGAACACTCGTCTTTGCCAGTTCCTTCAGTCGGCGAGTGGCTTTCAATATCGCTGTTTCGCCACCTGCTATGGCTGTCAGTGCCACTACAATGGAGAGGCAAGCGAACTGTGCCGTGTATTCATAAGAAGAGAAAGCCCACTGACTGAGCAGACCACATGAGAAAAGGCAGACCATTGCACCAAGCAATGCCGCCAGTATGCTCCATGAACGTAGGAGGGCGATGTGCCTATTCGTCTCTGCTTCATCGCCAGAGTCGAAGGCTTGGGATATTTCGCGTACTCCGCTCATCTGCAATCCGAAGTTGGTGGAATTCTGCAGGAAGGTGACGGCAGTGTTGTAGATAGAGATAAGACCCACGCCGAGCGGACCGAGGAGAATAGCAATTACCTTATTGCGCACGAGTCCTATGAGGATGTTCAAGCCCTGAACACCCCCGAAGAGACTGGTGTATTTCAATATGTGACGGTAACTGCTTTCTTTATTCATAGTTATAGTCGCGGATAGTTGTAATTGCCTCCTTTATTTATTATAACGGCGGAATGGGGAGAATAGTTTGTTTGAAGTGATTTTTTTTAAATGAAGAATGGGGGTTACGGTTTCTTTTAGTGAAAAGTGAAAAGTGAAGAGCGAAAAGTGAAAAGTGAAAAATCGCGCTGACGCCGTTGAGATTATTAAATGAAGAATGGCTGACGCGGTGGGGATTATTTTGTTTCATTTTTTGTTGATTTGTGTCATATTGTCAGGTAAACAAGACATATTGGCAGATAAAAACATAGAAGGCACGTGGTTTGAGAATGAAGATAGCGATAAGATAATAAACATCATCAACAAAGATGACAAACAACATCAACAAAGATAATAAACAATAAAAATAGGAGGAAATAATATGAATTTCGACAAATTTACGATTAAAGCTCAGGAAGTGGTTCAAGAAGCCGCAAACGGAGCACAGCGAGGCGGTCAGCAGACCATCGAGCCAATACATTTTCTCCATGCAATGATAGAGAAAGCACAGGACGTAGTGGGCTTCCTCTTACAGAAACAGGGGGTAAATGTACAACACATCGCACAGGTAACAGAGAGCGAAATCAGCCATCTGCCACGCGTATCAGGCGGAAACGGACAGTCATATCTCAGTAATGACGCCAATCAGGTGGTGATGCGTGCCGAAGCTCTCGCACAGGAGATGGGAGATGAATACGTCAGCGTGGAGACATTCTTCCTCGCTTTGCTCGACGTCAACAGCACAGCAAGCCGAATACTAAAGGATGCCGGACTGACAAAGCAGAACGTAACGGCTGCTATCCGCGAGTTGCGTCAGGGCAAAAACGTGAAGTCACAGTCAGCAGACGACAACTATCGTTCGCTGGAGAAATACGCCAAGAACCTCATAGCCGATGCAAGAGCCGGAAAACTGGACCCTGTAATCGGACGTGATGACGAGATACGTCGCGTGCTTCAGATACTGTCACGCCGTACAAAGAACAACCCTATCCTTATCGGTGAGCCAGGTACTGGTAAGACAGCCATCGTGGAAGGACTCGCACAGCGTATCGTTCGTGGCGATGTACCTGAGAATCTGAAGGATAAGATACTCTATTCTCTTGACATGGGAGCACTGGTAGCAGGTGCGAAATACAAGGGAGAGTTTGAGGAAAGACTGAAGAGCGTAATCTCAGAAGTCACTGGAGCCGAGGGAAGAATCATCCTCTTCATAGATGAAATCCACACCCTCGTAGGAGCCGGCGGTGGAGAAGGCGCCATGGATGCCGCAAACATCCTCAAGCCAGCACTTGCCCGTGGCGAACTTCGCGCCATCGGTGCCACCACACTGAACGAATATCAGAAATATTTCGAGAAGGATAAGGCATTGGAACGCCGATTCCAGACAGTCATGGTGGATGAACCTGACGAGATGAGTGCCATCTCTATACTCCGTGGTCTAAAAGAGCGTTACGAGAATCATCATCGTGTTCGTATTCAGGATGATGCTTGTATAGCCGCTGTAAAACTCTCAGAGCGATATATCTCAGACCGTTTCTTGCCTGATAAAGCTATCGACCTGATGGATGAAGCCGCAGCAAAACTGCGTATGGAGCGCGACTCTCTGCCAGAGGAGCTCGATGAGAAGACACGTCGTCTCGCGCAACTTGAGATTGAGCGTGAAGCCATCAAGCGTGAGAATGATGAGGAAAAGCTCGCACAACTGAATAAGGACATCGCCGAACTCCAACAAGAGGTAAGCGAATATAAATCCAAATGGCAACGCGAGAAGGAACTCGTCAACAAGATTCAGCAGAACAAGCAACAGATAGAAAACCTGAAATTCGAGGCAGAACGTGCTGAGCGTGAGGGCAACTATGGCAAAGTGGCTGAGATACGCTATGGCAAACTGAAGGCTTTGCAGGATGAAATAGCTCAGATACAAGGACAGCTTCACTCCGTGCAAGGCGCTGAGACCATGGTAAAAGAGGAGGTAACAGAGGATGATATCGCTGAGGTAGTAAGCCGCTGGACCGGAATCCCAGTATCAAGGATGATGCAAAGCGAGCGCGAGAAGTTGCTCCATCTCGAGGATGAGCTTCACAAGAGAGTCATCGGACAGGAAGAAGCAATAACAGCCGTCAGCGATGCAGTGCGCCGTTCACGTGCCGGACTGCAGGATCCAAAGCGTCCTATAGCTTCCTTTATCTTCCTTGGCACCACTGGTGTAGGTAAGACCGAGCTTGCAAAGGCACTCGCAGACTACCTCTTCAACGATGAGACAATGATGACGCGAATAGATATGAGCGAATATCAGGAGAAGTTCAGCGTGACCCGTCTCATAGGAGCGCCTCCGGGATACGTTGGTTATGACGAAGGTGGTCAGTTGACTGAGGCTGTTCGTCGCAAACCATACTCTGTCGTTCTCTTTGATGAGATAGAGAAAGCGCATCCAGACGTCTTCAACATCTTGCTGCAAGTGCTGGACGATGGTCGTCTTACCGACTCAAAAGGCAGAACAGTAAACTTCCGCAACACCATCATAATCATGACAAGTAACCTTGGCAGTCACCTCATACAGGAGGAAATCGGCAAGATGAACAGTGAGGATGCTGCGGCTCGCGAGAAGACCCTTGAGGGATTGAAGCAGAAACTTATGGTGATGCTCAAGCAGACTATACGTCCGGAATTCCTCAACCGTATCGACGAGACGATAATGTTCACTCCATTGACTAAGGAAGAGATAGCAGGTGTAGTTCGTCTGCAGATGAACTCCGTGAGCAAGATGCTCTCACAGCAGGGCTTCACTCTCACCGTCACCGACAAGGCTATCGATGCTCTTGCTCAAGCAGGCTTCGACCCTGAGTTTGGTGCTCGTCCTGTCAAGAGGGCTATCCAGAGGGATGTGCTCAATGCTCTCAGTAAGTCATTGCTCAATGGCGATGTGACTCGAGAGAGGGCTATCATCGTGGATGCTGATGATGATGGAAACATTCGTTTCAAGAACTAAATAAAAAAAGCCCCCTGTATCCGCTGGTAATGTGGCGGATGACAGGGGGCTTTTTTTAATGAAGAATGAAGAATGAAGAATATTAGTTACGTTTCTTTAGTGAAAAGTGAAGAGTGAAAAATCGCGCTGACGCAATTATTAAATGAAGAATGTAGAATGAAGAATGAAGAATGAAGAATGGGAGTTAGTCTTGTTTGCTTAAGAAACTCCACAAAGAACCTCAAAGCGAAGAACGTAATCCGAATTCTTCATTCTTCATTCTTCATTTTCCACTGAGGGGGTCTCATTTTTAATTCAGTCAAAAGAGACGACGGTGAGGACGCCGTCTTTCACCCTAAACTTGACATCCCAATCAGCAAAAGGGAGACCATAGAGGCGGTTTGGGTCGTCGTGATATTGCGGACGCGGGTCTTGAGCGAGAATACCACGAAGGCTATTCGCTTGATTCTCAGTCATAAGAGCAGACAAATTCTGCGGAATAACCACTTCGAGAGGATGCCATTCCTTAGTATCAGTGAAGCCACCCCTCGCTTCGGGATGCGCATCGACATAAGGAACATAAGGCTTGATGTCAAGAATCGGCGTGCCATCCATCAGGTCTGCACCAAGAACATGAATGACGGGAGCATCAGAAGTCTCATAGTCGATATGCGAAATGCGGACACATGATAGTCCGATAGGATTGGGGCGAAAGGGCGATCGCGTAGCAAAAACGCCGAGGCGCTCATTACCACCGAGACGAGGAGGACGCACCGTGACACCACGAGCGGCATGACGATTGGCAGAAAACTCCCATATTATCCACAGATAGTCAAACTCTTCGAGTCCTCGCACAGCCTCTTTGGAGCGAAATTCCTTCTCAAGGACAATCGTTCCAGCAAGTTCGGGGACTATACCGCTCTGCCTCGGAATGCCAAATTTGGACTTCAAAGGCGAGCAGAAAGTGGCTATCTTCTTCATCTTAGAATCTTACATAGGTCTCAACCCACACTTCGCAATAATCACTTTTACCAGCGAAAGAGCGGTCGTGGACATAATTAAACTGCGGTTGGAACATCAAATTCTTGTGGAGAGAGATGTTTGGACACACAGAATAGATACTCTTTGTGGAAGCCCATGTAGCGTCATCACGATAAGTATCATACTTGAGCCAAGTCTTCAACCATGAATTGCAAGGAATGCCGAGAGTGGCATACCAAGCATCAGAACGCGCATTGCCGGTCCAATTTCCATCTTTGTAATCAGAAATCTTATGACCAGTGGAGTGTGCATATTCAGCACGGAAAGACCAATCATTCCTCTCATATTTGCCTACAATCTCGTAGCGATTACGATTTACGGTGATGCCATTGGCAGTGAAATTGCCAGTCCAACCGAAGAAACCAATCATAACGCCCTTCACAGGCTGAAGTTGGAGAGTGCCGGAGACATCCTTCTGGGAATTAGCATCGCCAGTATTGATGCCCTGACCATTGCTCATCATCACCTGATAATGCATCAGTCGGTGGCCATCTTTTACAGGAAAGAGGTCACCCTGCACCTGAATGCCCTGGTCGCGTCCGCCATTGCTGGCATTCTCAGCACCGATATAGTCGGAGTGTCCAGTCAGTTTTTTGGTCAACTGTGAGTAGTCCCCTACCCCAACATCCCAAGGATTCATTGGGTTTTCCAATCCGAAAGCACGCTTAAACTGACCTATCTTGACCTTAAACTCAGGATATTTTCTCCATTCGAGGAAGAAATCCTTCATGTGAAACTTGTCATTATTGGTCTGCATCTGAAAGCGATAAGCGAAATCACCGAGGATAGTGCCATCAATATAGAAGCGGATAAGGCGCTGAAAAAAGCCATTATTGCCATTCTTCTGTCCCTCCTTGTCAGTGTAAGCGAATTTCTCAACGAAATAACCGCCAAACTTTGGCACAGAAGCGTAATCGGTAAGAGTGCGTCCAGGCTTAACATCAGCAGCAGGAGCAGTAAGAGCAGAGGCAATAGAATTATTTATCAACTCGGTGATAAAGCCCGCTGGCTCGTCAGCATCATTAGTAAAAATCTCATTTTCCACGGTATTTTCACGCTCTTTGTCAACTTCCGACGAAGCATTAACGTAACCAGCAAATGCCATAGAGGCACAAAAAAGTAGTACTTTCTTACTCATATCAGGTTTTTAAAGAATTTAGATATGAGTGCAAAAGTACTACTAATTTTCAAATATACAAAACTTTATTAAAACAAATTCCCATTAGTATGGAAAACGATCAGGCTTAGTTGTAGCAAGCCTCACCATGCTCATAGATATCGAGGCCTTCCTCTTCGATAATCTTATCGCAACGGAGACCGTGAGTATATTTAATGGCAAGGAAGATAATCATACCTACTACGAAGGCGAAGGCAGCGACAGTGATAGCACCGAGAGCCTGAACGCCAACACTGCATTCTACACCTGAGATGGAAGAATCGCAGAAGACACCGGTAAGGATGGTACCAAGGAGACCACCTACGCCATGCACTGAGACAGCACCTACAGGGTCATCAATCTTACATACCTTATCTATAAAGGAGACAGAGAGACACATTACCACACTGACAACGGCACCGATAATGGCACTTGAACCAATGCTTACGCAGTCGCAACCGGCTGTGATACCTACGAGACCAGCGAGGATACCGTTACAGAGCATAGAGAGTGAAGGCTTGCCATCGACCACCCAAGTATAACCAAGGGCAGCAAGACCACCTACTGCGGCTGCCATATTGGTGGTAACGAATACATGTGACATACTTACAGCGTTAGCATAACCTGTGGCTGCAACAGTGGAACAAGGGTTGAATCCGAACCATCCCATCCAAAGGATGAAGACACCGAGCGTACAGAGGGCAAGGTTGTGACCTGGAATAGCGCGTGACTTGCCGTCCTTGTCATATTTTCCGATACGTGGACCAAGCACCATAGCGCCAGCAAGGGCAAGGACACCGCCACAAAGGTGAACGACAGTGGAACCTGCGAAATCATGGAAGCCCATCTGAGAGAGCCAACCTCCACCCCAAGACCAGTGGCCTTCGATAGGATAGATGATAGCAGAAATGAGGATGGAATAGACGAAATACATGGAGAACTTAGTGCGCTCTGCCATAGCTCCTGACACGATGGTAGCGGCAGTGGCACAGAAGACGGTCTGGAAAATAAAGGTGGCTTCTGCTGGAACATTTGAGTCTGTGCCTATAAATCCGAAACCGCTCCAGCCCAAGAAGCCGTGATCGGCACCATACATTACAGAGAAACCAAAAATCCAGAAGATTACCGTGCCGCACATAAAGTCGCAGAAGTTTTTCATAAGGATATTGGCAGTGTTCTTTGAGCGTGTCAGACCGGCTTCGACAAGTGCGAAACCTGGCTGCATCCAGAATACCAACATTGCTCCGAGGAGTACCCATAGGGTGTCAAGACCGTTGACATAATCTTTCGCTTCTTCCACTATAGCGGCGAGAGGCATTATCATTGATAGTGACGTAATCATAATTATTATCCTTTCTTTGTGTTTGTGATTGGGGGGATTGACCAATGACGGTCAATAGATGTGTGTGTTTGCTTATTTCTTGTCGGCAAGAACGGTGTCACCGTGGTCGCCAGTACGGATGGAGTAACAGTCGATCATATCGCTGAGGAAGATACGTCCATCGCCCACTTTACCAGTATGAGCTACGTCCATAATCACTTTGATGGTGGATTCTACAAACATCTCACGGCATACAATACTAATCTTCACACGCTCGATGACATCAGTGGAATACTGCACTCCACGGTAGATGCGCTCCTGGCGACTCTGTCCGATACCATGAACATCATGATACTCAAACCAGTCGATGTTGGAATTGAGCAGTGCCTCTTTGACATCCTGAAACTTTGTCTTGCGGATGATTGCTTCAATCTTTTTCATAATAATACATCTTTTAATTAAATAATACCTAAAATTCTGTCGTTTTGTAAACTTTCGAGTGCAAAATTACAACATTATGTCAGCAAAATTATCACTTTTTAGCTATTTTGTCATTATAAAATAACTATCTCTTTCCATTTGTAAAGCAAACAAAATATTTTGCTTACAATTTAATATCTTTTTACCATTTTTATATGACAATCTGAAAGTTTGTATATATTTTTTCACCAAAACAGCAACAATACCGTTGTAAATTCGCTAAAAAGCAGTAATTTTGCACCAGAAACGAGAACATCATATCAAACTTTAAAAAAGAAAGGTAAAAGATTATGAGAACATTCAAGGTAACAATTCTCGCCATCGCAGCATTGATGAGCGCAAGCACTATGAGTGCACAGGACGAAGTGGAAGCTGATGTCTCTGCTGACATTGTAAGCAATTACGTATGGCGTGGCGCAAAACTCGATGACGCAGCCATTCAGCCTTCCGCTGGAATATCATATAAAGGACTGTCACTGACAGCATGGGGCAGTTACGGACTGACAAGCAATACAGGAACAACAAATGAACTTGACCTCACCGCAGCATACTCAGCAGGCAGTTTCAACATTGGCATCACCGACTACTGGTGCAACGCAGAGAAGTATTTCCTCTATGATGCACACAAGACATCGCACGTATTCGAGGCAAACATCGGCTATGATTTCGGTCCGCTCTCACTGCAGTGGTACACCAATTTCGCTGGTGCTGACGGCGTAAAGAAAAACGGCGACCGAGCATATATGTCATACGTAGAGCTGACAGCGCCATTCAAGCTTGGCGGTCTCGACTGGTCAGCATCCATCGGAGCCATCCCTTACTGCGCATACAATGGCTTCTATGCAGCAAATACATCCGGTGACTTCGCCGTAAACAATATCGCACTGAAGGTGAGCAAGGACCTGAAGGTGACTGACAGTTTCACTATTCCTGTATTCGGTCAGATTGCCACCAACCCTTCCACACAGGCTGCATATTTCGTAATCGGATTTACAATTCAGCCATAAGAAGATTCCTTATATATAAATAAGGTGAAAAAAATACGGACAATAAAGCAATACAGACACAATTCACTTGGTATTTTCGCAATAAATTTTTAACTTTGCAGTCGCAAACTTAACTACAGAATATTAGGTATTAACAAATAAGAGAAAAAGACTATGGCAAATTTACGATTTCAGGTAGTGGCAGAGGCCTTCAAGAAGCAGCCTCTCGACATCCCAGCGCCAACAGAGCGCCCTTCTGAATACTTCGGAAAATACGTCTTCAACAAGCAGAAGATGTTCAAATACCTTCCAAAGAAAGTATATGACAAGATGCTCGACGTCATCGACAACGGTGCGCCATTGGACCGTGCTACAGCCGATCAGGTAGCTGCTGGCATGAAGAAATGGGCTATGGAACTCGGTGTCACTCACTGTACCCACTGGTTTCAGCCTCTCACCGACACCACAGCAGAGAAGCACGACGGCTTCGTAGAGCATGATGGAAAAGGCGGCATGATAGAGGAATTTGAGGGTAAGTCTCTCGTACAGCAAGAGCCAGACGCCTCTTCTTTCCCTTCTGGCGGCATCCGCTCCACATTTGAGGCACGCGGTTACTCTGCCTGGGATCCTACATCGCCAGTATTCGTCATCGGTGACACACTGATGATTCCTACAGTCTTCATCTCATATACAGGCGAAGCACTCGACTATAAGACTCCACTGCTGAGAACTCTCCGCGCCATCGACAAGGCAGCTACTGACGTGGCTCGCTATTTCGACCCTGACGTGAAGAAGGTTATCTCAAACCTCGGATGGGAACAGGAGTATTTCCTTGTGGATGAAGGTCTCTTCTCCGCACGTCCTGACCTCCTTCTTACAGGTCGCACACTGATGGGACATTCCTCTGCTAAGGATCAGCAGATGGATGACCACTACTTCGGTTCTATCCCAGAGCGCGTGGCAGCCTTCATGAAAGACCTGGAAAGACAGGCTCTCGAGCTCGGCATTCCTTGCAAGACACGCCATAATGAGGTGGCTCCAAACCAGTTTGAGCTGGCTCCTATCTTCGAGGAGACAAACCTTGCCATCGACCATAATATGCTCATCATGTCACTGATGAAGAAGGTGGCTCGCCATCACGGTTTCCGCTGTCTGCTCCACGAGAAGCCTTTCGACGGAGTAAACGGCTCGGGAAAGCACTGCAACTGGTCTCTCTCCACCGACACCGGCATCCTTCTCCACGGTCCTGCAAAGGATGAGATAGGCAATCTCCGCTTTATCACCTTCGTGGTAGAGACCCTCATGGGCGTATATAAGCACAACGGACTGCTCAAGGCTTCCATCATGACAGCCACAAACGCTCACCGTCTCGGCGCTAACGAGGCACCTCCTGCTATCGTTTCTTCTTTCCTCGGTCGCCAGTTGACCACCGTTCTGGAGCATCTCGCTAACACAGCAGAGGATGATTCCATCGACATAGCAGGCAAGGCAGGACTGAAACTCGACATTCCATCTATCCCAGAACTGCTCATCGACAACACCGACCGCAACCGCACCTCTCCATTTGCTTTCACAGGAAACAGATTCGAGTTCCGTGCTGTCGGTTCAGAGGCAAACTGTGCTTCTGCCATGATTGCCCTCAATGCCGCTGTAGCAGAGGCTCTCGTGGATTTCAAGAAGCGCGTAGATGCACTCATCGCGAAAGGCAAGGACAAGCACACCGCTATACTCTCTGTGCTCAAGGACGATATCAGAACCTGTAAGCCAATCCATTTCGAAGGCAATGGCTACTCTGACGAATGGGTGGAAGAGGCTAAGAAGCGTGGTCTCGACACCGAGAAGTCATGTCCTGTCATCTACGACCGTTACCTCGACAAGGAGTCTATCGAAATGTTTGACTCACTCAACATCATGAGTGCCAAGGAACTGGAAGCTCGTAACGAAATCAAATGGGAGACCTACACCAAGAAGATTCAGATTGAGGCACGCGTATTCGGCGATCTTTCCATCAATCATATCATCCCACAGGTGATGTGCTACCAGACAAAGCTGGCTCAGAACGTAGCTGCCCTCAAGGCTATCTTCCCTTCAGAGGAACTCTATGCCGTAGCAGGTTCCAACATTGCCCTCATCTCAGAAATCTCTAAGCGCGTGAAGGCTATCGAGGAAGGCGTTCAGGAACTCATCGACGCTCGTAAGGTGGCTAACAAGATTGAGTCTGAGCGCGAGAAAGCAGTGGCTTACCACGACACCGTAGAGCCTATCATGAACAAGGTTCGCTACGAGATCGACAAGCTCGAAGAGAAGGTGGATGATGAAGTTTGGACACTTCCTAAGTATCGCGAGATGCTCTTCATCCGCTAATCCAACGTAAATGACAATATCATTTTAACATCCGCTGAGGGCTTATCATAGCCCTCACGGATGAAAGAAAACACACATAGAAGCAGAGGTAATAGTCATCCATAACGGTCTATTACCGTTGACTTAAACAGATAAAACAACAATCTATTTCTTTTATTGGTTGTTTAAGTTTGCATGGACAGGTAACCGTGAGGTTGCCTGTCTTTTTTATGCAATAGGAAAAATCGAACAAAAACATGAGAATTATGCTATCAGAAAGTGATAGCTATGATATTACTTTGTAAAAGCATAGATATTACACAGTAAAAGCATAGATATTACAGGGTAAAAGCTTAGCTTTTGCAATGCAATATCTATGCTTTTGCAATTTATTAACGACCAACACGTTACAAAGACACAAAAACATCATCAATGAAATACGGAAAAATCGAACAATTTTGCTTTGCTATGTATCTCGAAATAGTCTCTTTCGTGCGCGAGCGAACATTATTATTACATTTCATAAAATGAAAAAAGGAAACCTCACAAAAAGCAACATCCACTTTACAATAAGACGCAAAAGTATAAAGAATGCAAAAAATAATCTCTAAACTTTGCTTATTTCACAGAAATAATGTACTTTTGCAAAGTATAAGCGTGATTGTTACACTCTTACAGCATTCACGGTTTTCACTAAACTGGCATTAACAAGTTAGAAGAAAACAATATCTATTATTTACAAAACATTATAGAATTATGATTAACCAACCTATCGTGAAGCTCGGTATCGTAGGCGTAAGCCGCGACTGCTTCCCTGTAGCCCTCACCAAGGCTCGCTTAGCCGCTCTTATGGATGAAGTTCGTAAGGCTGCTCTCCCTGAAGTTTATGACTGTCCTGTAATCATCGAGAACGAAGTTGACACCATGAATGCCCTCAAGTGGGCTCACGACAATGGCATCAACGCTGTCTGCATGTTCCTCGGAAACTTTGGTCCAGAAGGTCCTACCACCATGTTCGTGCAGAAATTCCGTGGTCCTGCCATGATGATTGCCGCAAAGGAGGAAGGCAAGGCAAACCTCGCTTCTGACCGTGGCGACGCACTCTGCGGTGTATTGAATTTCTCTTACAACGCTGGTCTCCGCCGCATCAAGGTATATATCCCTGAATATCCTAACGTTACTCCACAGGAAGCTGTGAAGGAGCTCGCTGATTTCCGCAACATCGCACGTGTCGTTATCGGCATGAAGAACCTGAAAGTGTTCGGCTTCGGTCCTCGTCCTTTCGACTTCCTCGCTTGCAACGCTCCTATCCAGCCTCTCTATGACCTCGGCGTTGAGGTGCAGGAAAACTCAGAGCTCGACATGAAGTGCCAGTATGAGAAGGTGGCTTCACGCACTGCTGAGATTGCCGCTATCGCTAAGGATATGGAAGCAGAGCTCGGCGATCGCAACACATACCCTGAGATTATCAATAAGATGGCACAGTTGGAACTCGCTATCCTCGACTGGTACGAGAACAACAAGGGCGCTTGCAACTATGCAGTATTCGCAAACAAGTGCTGGCCTGCTTGGCAGCCTGTATTCGAATTTGAGCCTTGCTACGTAAACTCACGCCTCACAGGTCGTGGCATTCCTGTAGCTTGCGAGGTGGACCTCTATGGCGCTGTGTCTGAATATATGGCAGAATGCGCTACAGAGCAGCCTGCAACATTGCTCGACATCAACAACTCTGTGCCTGCTGACGTCATTCCTGCTGGCGCAAATCTCGCTGGTGCTGACCTCAAAGACCTCTACATGGGCTTCCACTGTGGTAACACTTGCTCAAGCTGCATGAAGTCTTGCTCTATCAAGTATCAGCTCATTCAGGCACGTCTGATGAGCCCAGAAATCACTAAGGGCACACTCGAAGGTCAGATTAAGCCTTCTAAGACCACTATGTTCCGTCTGCAGTCCAACTCAGACTCTAAGCTCGTGTCTTACATCGCACAGGGTGAATTCCTCGACATCGACCCATGCTCATTCGGTGGTATCGGCATCGCTGCTATCCCAGGATTTGCACGTTTCTATCGTCACGTCCTCGTAGGCAAGCGCTTCCCACACCACGGTGCTTACGCTTTCGACCACTGCGGCAAGGTGCTCTTCGAGGCACTCCGTCTCCTCGGCGTAGAGGACATCAACACTCCTCTCCCTGCAGGTCAGCTCTACCCAGGCGAGAACCCATTCGCTCTCTAATCAGACACCACTCATGCCATTGACAATACAATGGCACTGAATACAATACGCCCCGCATCAGCTCTTTGCCGATGCGGGGCGATTTGAGTATATCGTTGTTTTGTTGTCTTGTTGTTTTGTTGTTTTGTTACTTGACAGTGAAGATATTTTTACAAACAAAAATAACTATTATTCTCAATCCACCAAACATCCATTCCAAAAAAAATGTCATTTGTGTCATTTTCTTGGAATGAACATAGAAATATATCATCAAACTACATCTCAGTATCCTTGAGATATTCCTTAGAGTATTCCACGTAATGGGCTGCGAAACTCTCGGCCTGATTTGGACGAGTCTTCTTGATAAACTTAGCAGGAACGCCACCCCAAATCTCGTGAGCGCCTATCTTAGTATTAGAGAGAACCAATGCTCCGGCTGCCACTACAGCACCTTCACCTACGTCTGCGCCATCAAGTACGGTGCTACCCATACCAATAAGGCAACCCTTACGAAGCGTACAAGCATGCACAGTGGCATTATGACCGATTGTAACGTCATCCTCAAGAATGGTAGGACCAGTGGTATTAGTGACGTGTACCACAGCGCCATCCTGCACATTGCAGCGGTTTCCCATAGTGATAGGAGCCACATCGCCTCTCACCACAGCGTTAAACCACACTGAGCACTCATCGCCCATAGTCACTTCGCCCACTATAGCAGCGTTTTCACTGAAATAGCATCCCTTGCCCCACTTAGGACAAAGACCTTTATATGATTTTATTATTGCCATTGTTATTATATATTATAAGGTAGAATAAAAAAAGAAATGAAAAGGGTAAAAGCAAGAAAAGAAACGTAACTCCCATTCTTCATTCTTCATTCTACATTCTTCATTTAAAAGAATTAAGCGTCAAAAAACTGCATACCATTCACATCCTGAGGCCTTTCCACTCCAGGATATTCACAGCAGAAAGCATTCATAAGTCTGTCGATATAGCGCTTTGACTCATACTTAGCCATAGGAAGGTCGTGCATAAGGCAGTTGCCACAAGTGGCAGGAGTGGTGCCAGGCACTTCATCCTCATAATCCACTACATACTGGAAAGCCTCAAGCATAAGACTGCGAATAGTCTCACAACTGTAAGAACCCTTGACTATAAGGTAATTACCAGTAAGACAACCCATAGGTCCCCAATAGATAATGTTCTCCTTCCATACCTCACGGTTGCGAAGGAAAGTAGCCACGATGTGCTCAATCGTATGTATCGCCGCAGGATTGAGGCATGGCTCATGATTTGGAGCCGTCATTCGGATGTCGTAAGTCGTCACGGCAACACCTCCGACTTCATCCTGGCGAGAGATATAAATGCCAGGTTGTAGATTGGTATGATCTACAGCAAAACTTGGTATTAAGTCCATATTCTTATTTTTATATTCTGATTAAACTGCGAAATGAATGCAAACGCCCACATACGAGATGCAGAAAACGCCGTAATCCACTCCAATTTGCAAACTTACAACAATTCTTCCATTCCTACAAGAAAAAGTAAGAAAATAGTTGATAGGTGGTGCTATTTAGTTAAATAATATTAAATATTCACTCCTTCAACATCGTTATATTTTAATATATGCGAGAAAATTAGTACTTTTGCGGACCGATTATTACGGGGTACACTTAGAGCCCCACAAACGATGGTGTTAATAGTGAAGCGTTTGGCCGCGCTTACGGTTAGTGAATCCACGTTTGAAAAAAATGTTTTTTAGTAGAATTTTTAAAAAGATTTTAAAGTTAAATGAACACTTTAAGTTACAAGACAGTCTCTCTCAATAAGGAGACTGCTAAGAAAGAGTGGGTTGTAATCGACTGCACAGATCAGGTTGTAGGTCGTCTCTGCTCTAAGGTGGCTAAGATACTTCGCGGTAAGTACAAGCCAACATTCACTCCACACGCAGACTGCGGTGATAACGTTATTCTCATCAACGCAGCTAAGGTGGTTTTCACTGGCAAGAAGGAAACCGATAAGGTTTACACACGTTACACTGGTTACCCAGGTGGTCAGCGTTTCAACACCCCTGCTCAGCTCCGCACTAAGGACAACGGTATCGACAAGATGCTCCGTCACGCAGTAAAGGGTATGCTCCCAAAGGGTCCTCTCGGACGTAGCCTTATGAAGAACCTCTATATCTACGAAGGCACAGAGCACAAGCAGGAGGCTCAGCAGCCTAAGGCAATCGATATCAATCTGTACAAATAATTTAAAAGGAAATTAGAAAATGGCAGAAGTAATTAATGCAATCGGTCGCCGTAAGAGCGCTGTAGCTCGTGTATATATGACAGAGGGCACCGGTAAGATCACTATAAACAAGAAAGACATAACTGAGTTCTTCCCATCAGCAATCCTCCAGTACGTTGTAAAGCAGCCTCTCCAGTTGCTCGACGTTGCTGAGAAGTATGACATCAAGGCTAACCTCGACGGTGGCGGTTTCACAGGTCAGAGCCAGGCTCTCCGCCTCGCTATTGCTCGCGCACTCGTGAAGGTAGATGCTGAAGACAAGAAGACTCTCAAGGATCAGGGCTTCCTCACACGTGACTCTCGTGAGGTTGAACGTAAGAAGCCAGGTCAGCCTAAGGCTCGTCGTCGCTTCCAGTTCTCTAAGCGTTAATCGTATAGAGAAACGGATGCAACCAGTCTTACATTATATATTATATATAGGCAGACTGGATAGTTTAGTATCTAAACCCTTAGGACTTGCGGCTTAAAGTCACAACTACCTTTGGGCTGATTCTAACAAAACAAATAGAATTAAAAAGAAAGTAAACAACCCGTACCGTCCATCATAACAAGGACGGCACAACAAAAAAACAGAAAAAAGACAATGTCAAGAACAAACTTTGACCAGTTACTGCAGGCAGGCTGTCATTTCGGCCACCTTCGTCGCAAGTGGAACCCAGCAATGGCTCCTTACATCTTCATGGAGCGTAATGGTATTCATATCATCGACCTTCACAAGACCGTAGCTAAGGTTGACGAGGCTGCAGAAGCTCTCAAGAACATCGCTAAGTCAGGTAAGAAAATCCTGTTCGTCTCTACTAAAAAACAGGCTAAGGACGTTATTGCCGAGAAGGCAACAAGCGTAAACATGCCTTACATCAACGAGCGTTGGGCTGGTGGTATGCTCACCAACTTCCAGACAATCCGTAAGGCTATCAAGAAAATGGCGAACATCGACAAGCTGATGAACGATGGCACTTTCAGCAATCTCTCTAAGCGCGAGCTGCTCCAGATTACACGTCAGCGCGCTAAGCTCGAGAAGAACCTCGGTTCTATCGCTGATCTTACACGTCTTCCTTCTGCTTTGTTCGTTGTAGATATCTGCAAGGAGCACATCGCTATCAAGGAGGCTCAGCGTCTCGGTATCCCTGTATTCGGTATCGTGGATACTAACGCTAACCCTAACGAGGTAGATTTCGTAATCCCTGCTAACGACGACGCAAAGGATTCTATCGACGTAATCCTCTCTGCTTGCTGCGCTGCTATCGCAGAAGGCCTGCAGGAGCGTAAGGTAGAGAAGGCTGACGAGAAGGCTGCTGGCGAACAGGCTGAAGAGGCTGCTGAGGGCAAGAAGCGTTCTTCTCGTGCTCGCAAGTCAGAGGCACCTGCTGAGACTGAGGCACCTGCTGCTGAGTAATTATCACTCAGACGTACTGAATTTTAATTTATAAGACTATAGAAGTGAAGAGTTAAGATACCAAAGGATTAGTTTTCTCAATCCCATGATGTTTTAACTCTTTACTCCTTTTAGCAGAATATTAACCCCACAGAGGCTGTATTTCTTATCCATACCTTTATGGCATGACAGGAAAACATCGACTCTGTAAAAAAATAAAATAACACTATGGCTATTTCAATGGACGCTATCAAGAAGCTCCGCGCTATGACAGGTGCTGGACTTGCTGACGTAAAGAAGGCTCTCACAGAGGCTGAGGGCGATATGGACAAGGCTAAGGATATCCTTCGCCAGAAGGGTCAGGCTATCGCTGCTAAGCGCGCTGACCGTGAGACATCTAACGGTTGCGTACTCGCAAAGGTTGCTGAAGGCTTCGCTGCTATCATCGCACTCAAGTGTGAGACTGACTTCGTAGCTAACAACGCTGACTACATCAAGCTCACTCAGGAGATTCTCGACGCTGCAGTTGCTGCTAAGGCTGCTGACCTCGACGCTGTTAAGGCTCTCACACTCGCTAACGGTCTCACTGTAGAGGCTGCTGTTACTGAGCGTTCTGGTGTAACTGGTGAGAAGATGGAGCTCGACGGCTACCTCACTATCACTGGTGACAACGTAGAAGCTTACAACCACATGAACCGTAACGGTCTCTGCACACTCGTTCAGACCAACAAGCCAGCTGCTGAGCAGGCTCACGCTATCTGCATGCAGGTTGCTGCTATGAAGCCTGTAGCTCTCGACGAGAAGTCTGTAGATCCTAAGGTCGTAGAAGAGGAGTATAACGTTGCTGTTGAGAAGTCTAAGCAGGAGCAGATTCAGAAGGCAGTAGAAAACGCTCTCAAGAAGGCTGGTATCAACCCTGCACACGTTGATTCTGAGGAACACATGGAGTCTAACATGGCTAAGGGCTGGATCACTGCTGAGGACGTTGCTAAGGCTAAGGAGATTATCGCTACTACTTCTGCAGAGAAGGCAGCTTCTCTCAACATGAACATGATTGAGAACATCGCTAAGGGTCGTGTGAACAAGTTCTACAAGGAGTCTTGTCTCCTCAACCAGGAGTTCATCCAGGATTCTAAGATGACTGTTAAGCAGTACCTTGAGGCTGCTGACAAGGATCTTACAATCGTTGACTTCAAGCGTTTCTCTCTCGTTGCTGACTAATAATCATCGACAAGATAAAGAACATAAGCGTCAGTGCCCACAAGGCGCTGACGCTTATTTCATTTAGGCACTCCGATATATTTTTCACCCAATACATTGTGATGAGAGAAAGAAAAGAATAATGAATGAATACCATCACGCATATTCATTCATAATAAAACTTGGTATATGAAGATATTCGCAGTGGGCATGAACTACCCACAACACAATAAAGAGATAAAAACAGCGTTATTACAACAGAGCGCATCTGACTCTCCTGCAGACAGAGAACCGGTGATATTCACCAAGGCTGACTCTGCTTTGCTAAAAGATCATAAGCCTTTCTTCATACCTGACTTCATGGGAAGAGTGGATTATGAGACAGAGATTGTGGTGCGTATATGCAAACTTGGCAAGGCTATTCCTGAGCGTTTTGCCCATCGTTACTATGATGCTGTCACCGTAGGCATTGACTTTACAGCGCGTGACCTGCAGAAACGCCTTCGCGAAGAGGCGCTTCCATGGGAGATAAGCAAGGGTTTCGACGGCTCTGCAGTCATTGGCGACTGGGTGGAGAAAGAGAGATTTCTCTCTGTTCAGAATCTCCGCTTCTCGCTTGACATCAATGGCAAGACCGTTCAGGAGGGCAATACATCAGACATGATTTATTCCATCGACCGCCTGATAAGTTACATCAGCCAGTATTTCACACTCAAGACGGGCGACCTTCTCTACACCGGAACACCGGTTGGAGTGGGACCTGTAAGCATAGATGACCACCTCGAAGGCTATCTCGAAGGCGAGAAAGTGCTCGATTTCAACTGCAAATAGCATCTTTTAGATTGAAATGAACAGACTATACACCATTATATTATTACTCATCATCACCTTATCCGCACAGGCACAGAAGCGTTTCTACAATCTGACTGCGGACGAAGTGAAGATTGACTCCGTATTGCCAAAGACGGTGTATAGTCATTATCTGCCTTCAAACTACACCGATTCCACTTATTCCCTCGTGCTGAAATATCCTGAGTTTATAGATATGTCAGCGCGAGATGTGGCACTTTACAAAGTCTTGACCAAAGGAAAGAGACCGGGAACTATGCCTTCGGTAGATGATTTCATAACTATTGACCGCAGAAAGGCATGCTTTACTGCCACATTCTGTCCCGTTGTCTATCGTGATGGCAAATACAAGTGGCTCGTTTCCTTTATGGCAGAACTCGTATCTTCTCCTAAAAATGGCATTGCAGCCAAGGCAAAAGGCACGTTATCCCAAAGTTCTACCGCCTCTACCCCATCCTCCAGGTACGCAGCCCACTCTGTTCTCGCTACTGGAAAATGGGCTAAGATACGCGTTGCCCAAAGCGGAATACACCAACTTACGGACGCAACCATACGCAAGGCAGGCTTCTCCGACCCTTCTAAAGTGAAGATATATGGCTATGGAGGCAACCTTGTACCTGAGACTTTGACCGGCTCTTACCTCAGAGAATACGATGATCTGAAGGAAGTAGCCACATGCACAGTAGGAGGAAAACGCCTCTTCTACGCAAAGGGTAGCGTATCATGGAGCAGTAATACCGAAGTTACAAGGACCAGAAACCCATATTCTGATTATGGTTACTACTTCATAACAGCGAATGACAGCACCCCTCTCACCTGCTCGGAAGAGGAATTGCTGAGCGTCGCCAATGCATCGGCAGACAATTATCACAGCCTTTATGAGAAGGATGAGTTTGCTTGGTATCAAGGCGGAAGAAACCTTTTCGATGGCACTCCCATTGCTGTAGGTTCTAAGCGTACATATAATCTCTCTGTACCTGAAGGCAATTCACAGGCAAAACTCACAGTTTCCACTACGGCAGGAGCGTCAAGCCGAGTGCAGATAAGCCTCAACGACAGCATCATTGGCACGCAAAATATCATCCTCTACGACTACGATAAGGGCAATGAAGTGGTCACTACATTCAATGTCAGCAACCTGAAGGAGAGCAATGCCATAACTATTGAGGTGCTTTCTGGCAGTGCTGCGCGTCTCGACTATATCTCTTTTGCATTTGAAAAGCCTAAGAAAGCACCTGTTCTTGCTTCTGATGCGTTTCCTGCAGCGCAGTACGTGTACAACATAACCAATCAAGACCTCCACTCTGATGAGGGCTATGACATGGTTATCATCATCCCTACTTCGCAGAAACTCCTCGCTCAGGCGCAGCGACTTGCAAGGCATCACGAAGAGAAAGACTCGCTAAAGGTGAGAATAGTGCCTGCTGACGAACTATATAATGAGTTTTCAAGTGGCACTCCTGACGTGAGCGCATACAAGAGATACATGAAGATGCTGTACGATAAGGCAGAGAATGGAGAGCAATCTCCACGCTATCTCCTCCTTTTCGGCGACTGCGTCTTCGATAATAGGATGCTTACTGCCGAGATGCAGAAGTATTCTCCTGATGATTTCCTTCTCTGTTATGAGAGTGAAAACTCATTTAATGAGGTGTATTGCTTCGTCTCTGACGATTTCTGCACACTGCTCGACGATAATGAAAGCATGAAGACTGGTGATTATTACCGAGGTCTTCCTGACATCGCAGTAGGCAGATTCCCTTGCTCTAAAGCAGAGGAAGCAAAGATAATGGTGGACAAAACCATAGCTTATGCCACGCAGTCTCCGTCTGGCGACTGGCAAAACACTATCATGTTTCTCGGTGATGACGGCAACAACAATATCCACATGAAGGATATAGATGAAGCCGCTAACCAGACCATCGCAAACCATCCCGGCTACTATGTACGCAAAGTGTTGTGGGATGCCTACACTCGTGTGTCATCATCCACAGGACATCGTTATCCTGAAGTGACAAAGATTATCAAGCAACAGCAGAATGATGGCGCCCTCATCATCGACTATGGTGGTCATGGATCGGAGATAAGCATCTCGCATGAGGCTGTACTCACCCTTTCTGATTTCGCCGCTTTCCGTGGCAAGAACTACTCTCTTTGGGTGACTGCATCGTGCGATATCATGCCTTTTGACGGACTGAAAGAGACTATAGGCGAGACCATGGTGCTCAATGACAAAGGTGGCTCGGTGGCTTTCTATGGCACAACCCGTACAGTACTGTCGTCATATAATCGCCTCATCAATAAGGCTTTCATGAAATATGTGCTCTCTTACGACACGAATGGCAAGCCTTTGACGATAGGTGAAGCACAGCGTAAGGCAAAGAATGAACTCGTAAGGAATAGCAATGACCTTTCTGTCAACAAATTGCAGTATGCTTTGCTCGGCGACCCTGCTCTCTCTCTCGCCCTCCCTACCCTGTCTGTTGCCGTTGACAGCATCAACGGTAAAGCCATTACTGCCAATGACATGCCGAGGATTAAGGCTGGCGAACTCGTCAGAGTGGCTGGTCATATCGTGCGTAATGGCGAGAAGATGAAGGATTTCAACGGCACTATGAGCGCTATTGTCCGCGATACTGAGGAACAGATAGTCTGCAAACTCAATGACGAATCAAAGGACGGAGCCGATGTACCGCTGAAATACACCGACCGCACAAAGATTCTTTTCCATGGTTCCAACAAGGTGAAGGATGGTGATTTCTCCTTTGTCTTCGCTGTTCCGATGGACATAAACTATGCAGAAGGCAACGGACTGATGAATTTCTACGCCATTGATGACGACAAGACGTTCTCTGCACACGGGGCTTTCGACCAGTTTGAGGTCAATGGCTCTGTGACAATGGAGAATGATTCCATAGGTCCAAGCGTCTTCTGTTACCTCAATAGTCCGGATTTCACTTACGGAGGTGTAGTCAATTCCACTCCTTTCTTTGTAGCAGAGATAAGTGATAAGAATGGAATAAACGCTTCAGGCTCTGGTATTGGGCATGATATGCAACTCATAATCGACGGTGATATCAACAAGACTTATATTCTCAACGATTATTTCACCTTCGACTTTGGGTCATATACTTCTGGGCAGACTTACTATGCAATTCCGCAACTGGAGCCTGGCGAGCATACTCTGAAGTTCAGGGCATGGGATATTCTAAATAATCCTACTACCTCAACACTGAAATTTGTGGTAAAGAATGGACTGAAACCTAACATCAGCAATATCTCGGTAACGCCAAATCCTGCAAGCGAAAGCGTCACTTTCATCATCAATCACGATAGGACTGGAACGGAATCCAACTTTGAAATCGACGTGATGGACGCTTCGGGACGTCTGCTTTGGACAAAGCAAGAGAGCGGAACAGCTTCCGATAACTCATACACTGTGACGTGGAACCTCACTCTCGACAATGGTCTCCCACTCCAGACTGGCGTCTATCTCTATCGCATCCGCATGAGCAGCGGTGGAAGTTCGTGGGTTTCAAAGGCTAAAAAGATGATTGTCGTAAGATAATCTGCCAGCTATCAGAACTCAATAAGACGATTATCGTAAGGTAATTCGATAGCTTTCATCATACGTTTCTTTGTTGAATCACAATAAAATACAGGCATTAAGCGTTATAATAAGGTATGAAAAAGATTTTATCCATAATAATAATACTGCTTTCCTGCATTGCTGTCAAGGCGCAGGACAAGACCAATATGTTCAATCCTGTCAACTCTGCAGTAACCTCTCAGACCATTGCACCGGACGCGAGAAGTGCTGGTATGGGTGATGTTGGTGTGGCTACAGACCCTGATGCGGCATCCCAATACTGGAATCCTGCTAAATATCCATTCTGCATATCACGTGCAGGAGTGGCACTCAACTATACCCCTTGGCTGCGCCAGTTGGTAAGCGACATGGATTTGGCTTACCTTTCAGGCTATTATCGCATAGGAGATTACTCGGCAGTGAGTGGCTCTTTACGCTATTTCTCTCTCGGTGAGGTAATGCTTAGTTCAGGACAAGGCGAGCAGTACGACATGACTATCAATCCATACGAGATGTCTCTCGACGTGGCATATTCGCTTATGCTCTCCGAGACCTTCTCTATCTCAGCTGGAGTACGCTGGATTTACTCCGACCTGACATACGATTACAACGAGGACACAGCGCCAGGAAGTGCTTTTGCCGCTGACCTCTCATGCTATTATCAGAACTATATCAACCTCGGACAGCGTGAATGCCAGTTGGGACTGGGCTTGAACATCTCAAATATCGGCTCAAAGATTACGTTCGGTGGCTCCGACGAGAGCGAGTTTATCCCAACAAATATGCGTCTTGGCGCCGCTCTGATGATTCCAGTGAATGAATATAACCGCTTCACTATTGCCGCAGATGCCAACAAGCTCCTTGTGCCTACCTATCCGAAGCAGAATGAAGACGAGCCAGACAATGAATATCAGGATCGCCTTCGCAAGGATTATTACGATGTATCAAGCATCTCTGGCATATTCAAGAGCTTTTCTGACGCTCCACGAGGTTTCAAGGAAGAACTGGAAGAGATACAGTGGAGCATCGGAGCTGAGTACGTTTATAATGACCAATTCTCGCTTCGTGCCGGTTATCACCATGAGTCAGAGAATAAAGGCAACCGCAAATACTTCACTGTAGGAGCGGGATTCAAGATGAATGTCTTCTCCCTCGACGCAGGATATGTCATTGCCACTGCAAAGAGTAACCCACTTGACCAGACACTTCGCGTCTCATTGACCTTTGATATGGATGGTATCAAGGACCTTTTCGGCAGAAGATAACGCCTTTTCGGTCCACAGTAAGGGAACATAATAACAGAAACGGCTCGCTTGGGATAATTCCAAAGCGAGCCGTTTGCATTTATTATTCTAATTATTCCGTGCTTCCCTTAATGGGAAAGCGTGGATATTAGAGGTTTGGATTCATTGTAGCCCAGTCCTTAACAGCAGGGATGATGCCGAGAGAGATAATCTCGTCGCGCATAGCCTGGAGGTGCTCATAAGACTTCTGGAGACCAGCCATCTCTTCTGCAGTGCCTTCAGGAGCTGTGAAGTGAACGCCAGTAGCGTCGATAGTGGTAGGCATAGCCATCATAACATTCTTGTAACCGAGCTTGTCGCAGTTTACATAGCAACCAGCAGGGAGAGTGAACTCAGCACCACCCATAGCGCCTTCGATCATCTTTACAGCCTGATAAGCAGGGCTCTGGAAAGAAGAACGTCCACGGAGCTTGATGATAGCAGCGCCACCCTTAGTAGTTACAGTGCGAATCTCAGCGAGACGCTCTGCAGACATGCCAAGCTCTTCGAGAGACTTGCCGTCAACCTTAACGTGAGAAGCGAAAACAGCCATCTGCTCACCGTGACCACCGTAAGTGTGTGCACCTGTTACCTTATCCTGAGCTACGCCATATTCAGCAGCGAGAGCCTCCTGGAGACGTGTAGAGTCGAGTGCAGCGAGAGAAGTAAGCTGGTTTGGCTTAAGACCAGAGTGGATAAGAGCTGTGAGAGCTGTAACGTCAGCAGGGTTGAAGATAACTACAACGTGCTTAACGTCTGGGCAATACTTCTTGATGTTATCACCGAAGTCAGCAGCGATCTTACAGTTGCCTACGAGAAGGTCCTCACGTGTCATGCCATCCTTACGTGGAGCACCACCTGAAGAAATGATGTACTTAGCACCTGTAAATGCCTCTTCTGGATCTACTGTGTAAGAGAGGTTAGCGCCAGGGAATGCGCAGTGACACATCTCCTCATATACACCATGAACACCTGGCTCATAGATATCGTAGAGACATACATTAGGGGTAAGACCCAACATCAACACTGACTGGACCATGTTAGAACCAATCATACCACCAGCTCCTACAATGACGAGCTTTTCATCAGTTAAAAATGCCATTTCTTTGTGTTTTTATTAAGAATGAATAAATTTTACTACTACCGCTAAATGTGCCGTTTTTGCACTATTAGCATTGCAAAGTTATAAAAAAAAATGGAAAACCGCACGTTTTTCCACTTTTCTTTTGCTTGTCATAACAAAAAGATGTATCTTTGTAAAGTCTATTTTGCAATCAATATCTATATCTATGAACATCCCTGAAAAACTTTCCTCTCTGCGTCAGTTGATGCGTCAAGAGGGTATCGATGCCTTTATCTTCCCAAGTACTGACCCTCATAATGGCGAGTATGTGCCTGACCACTGGATGGGCAGACAATGGATTTCTGGTTTCAACGGTTCCGCTGGAACGGCAGTAGTAACTCTCAATGAGGCTGCCCTCTGGACGGACTCTCGATATTTCATCGCTGCGACAGAGCAGTTGGCTGGCACGGAATTCGTCCTGATGAAGGATGCCGTGGAAGGCACTCCTACCATTGCGCAATGGCTCGGACAGAAACTTGCCATGTCTGGAGGCTCATGTGTCGGCGTAGATGGTATGGTAATGTCTGCGAGCGACGTGGAAAGCCTCATCGCTGACCTGCGTGCCGAAGGCGGAATAACGGTGCGTACTAACCTTGACCCTTTGGCTGAGATATGGAAAGACCGCCCTGTAATACCATTAAATAAGGTGGAAATACAGCCTGAAGAGTTTACTGGCGAGAGCGTAGGCTCTAAGCTTACCCGCATCCGCAAGGAAATCAAGGCTAATCATGCCAACGGCATGCTGGTGACAGCTCTCGATGACATCGCCTGGACGCTCAATCTTCGTGGCACGGACGTACACTGCAATCCTGTCTTTGTCAGCTTCCTGCTTATCCGCGAGGATGATGCCACTCTCTTCATCGACGAGAGAAAACTCTCTGCCGAGGTGAGCGTATATCTCCATGACAATGGTATCAACGTGCTTCCTTACGATGCCGTGACCGAGGCACTGAAGAAATATAACGACTACAGCATTCTGATGAGCAGCGCCACCACCTGCTATTCTCTCTATAAGGCAGTGAAGGCAAACATCGTCGATGCGCCAGTTTCTCCTATCGCCGTGATGAAGACGAAGAAGAGCGAGGCAGAAATCAGATGTTTCCACAAGGCCATGAAGCGTGACGGCGTAGCAATGGTGAAGTTCCTCCGCTGGCTTATCCCTGCCGTAAAGGAGGGTAATGTGACAGAAATCGGCGTCGATAAGAAACTTACTTCGCTTCGTGCCGAGCAGGATCTGTATCGTGACATCAGTTTTGACACTATCGTAGGCTATCAGGCCCACGGTGCTATCGTGCATTATGAGGCTACTCCAGAGACTGATATTACTCTGAAACCGGAAGGATTCGTGCTCATCGACAGCGGTGCACAGTATCAGGATGCTACGACAGACATCACCCGTACCATCGCTTTGGGTCCTGTCACAGAGGAGCAGCGCAAGGTATATACTCTCGTATTGAAGGGTAATATCCAGCTTGCCATGGTGAAATTCCCTGACGGAATAAGCGGCACACAGCTTGATGCTCTTGCTCGTATGGATATGTGGCGTGAGGGTATGAACTATCTCCACGGCACAGGTCATGGTGTAGGTTCTTACCTTAATGTGCATGAGGGTCCTCATCAGATACGTATGCAGTGGAAGCCTACCCCACTCCGTGCTGGAATGACCGTCACCGACGAGCCTGGCATCTATCTCGAAGGTCGTTTTGGTGTGCGCATCGAGAACACTATGATTTTCACTCCTTACAAAGAGACCGAGTTTGGCAAGTTCCTTCAGATGGAGCCTCTTACCCTCTGTCCTATTGACACCACTCCTATCGTGATGGAGATGATGCGCAAGGAGGAGATAGAATGGCTCAATGCTTATCATCAGAAGGTGCGCGATGAACTGCTTCCTCTGCTCGACGACGAGGCTGACAAGGCTTGGTTGATAGAGAATACTAAGGCTATTTAATGGTTGTCGGTTGTGGGTTGTTGGTTATTGGTTGGTTTGTACTATACTACCAACAACCAACAACCAACAACCAACAACCAACAACCAACAACCAACAACCAAC
>SAMEA104315429__coassemble_408_pt1 | contig 37396 bp, 29 predicted proteins | sample SAMEA104315429__metabat2_high_PE_009 | metagenome-assembled genome bin SAMEA104315429 (sample SAMEA104315429) | gut metagenome | biome: Monkey gut; feature: monkey-associated habitat; material: faeces | place: China | collected 2013
TGTTTATTTTTATTTATTGATATTTTATTACTGATTAGTAGCATGTTAGCTACTTACTTACTTCAGTGAATTAAAAAAAGGTGTATCAAAGGTACGAGACCTTTAATACACCTTTTATTATTTAGGGATAACTTGTTCTTTAGCAAGAAGCTACACAAGCGCTATGGATTGCTTCATAAATGCAACTTGCAACACCGAGCAAGAGAATACCTGCTGTGCAAATAGCAAGAGCAAGGCGTGTGTTGCAATCGCTCTTGAAAGTTGGGAGTGGATTCTCTGTCTTGTTAATGAACATAGCCTTAACGATAAGGAGATAGTAGTAGAGTGATACTACTGTGTTTACCAAGGCAATGAACATGATAACGTATGGGAGCCAGTTGCCGTTCTGACCGTCAACAGATGAAAGGAAGACGAAGAACTTAGAGAACATACCAGCAAATGGAGGAATACCACCAAGTGAGAACAATGCAAGAGTCATGAGGAACGCAAGCTTAGGATTGGTGCCGTAGAAACCATCATAAGCACTCATCTCTGTGCGTCCGCCATTATTCTGCTCTACTACAGAAATAATAGTGAAGACACTCATATTTGCTACGATGTAAACGAGGACGTAGAACATCAATGAAGACATTGTAGCTGCATAATTTGCACCAATCACTGCAAGCATGATATAGCCAGCCTGTGAGATAGAAGAGAATGCCATGAAGCGCTTCAACTCTGTCTGACGGATAGCCATCAGGTTTGCGACGGTGATAGAAAGCACGATGAGAATATCCATCAAGTATGACCACTCCTGTACCATTGGTGTGAACACCTTATGGAGAAGCATTGCCAAAGTGAATGCCGCTGCACCTTTAGAGATTACACTGAGGTAACCGGTAACGGTAGTTGGAGCGCCCTGGTATGTGTCTGCAGTCCAGAAATGGAATGGTACAAGTGAAATCTTGAAGCCCAATCCTGAAACGAAGAATACGAGACCGCAGATAGTCATTGCATTAACTTCGAGAGCAGAGGTGAAGTCTTCAAAATAGAGTGAACCTGTAGCACCATATAGGAAAGACAAACCATAGAGCATTACGCCTGAAGAGAATGTAGCTGTAAGGATAAACTTAGCAGCTGCTTCTGCAGAGTCCTTCTTGTATTTGTCGAGAGCCACCATACAAGCCAATGGCACAGAGGCTGTCTCGAGTCCGAGGAAGAACATAAGGAAATTGCCTGCAGACATCATGACATACATGCCAAGGAGAGTGGAGATGGTAAGCATATAAAACTCACCCTCTACCTTTCTTGCATCTTCGCCAGAGAGCCATTTCTTTGACTGGAGCACTACAATGAATGTGCCAGCGCAAAGGATTGCCTTCATCATGGTATTGGCTGGAGTAGCTACATAAGCACCGCCAAAAAGAATCTGTGAGTTATCACCGACAAAGAGAGTAGCAACAGAGCAAAGGAGAAGCAATACGCATACGAGCGGATTCATCCAGCCCTTCTCCTCCTTGCCATGAGCGATAAAATCGGCAATAAATGTGATTATCAATGCACCTACAAGCATTGCTTCAGGTGCCATGTTCAGAAATTGAAAATAGTTAATATTCATATCTATTACCTCCTTTAATACATATTTATTACTCCGAGAATGTTACCTACTGCGCCATTGATCACATCGCTTGCCCAGATAGGGAAAGAACCGAGACCTGCGACACAGAAGATAAGACATACGACTGCCACCTTCTCATCCCATGTAGCATCTGTGAGCTCCTCATAGTGTGGGTCAGGCACTTTCTCAAAGAGGATGAAGCCAACTGTACGGAGGATATACACAGCAGTAACTACGATAGAAGTACAAGCAATGATGGTGCAGCAACGATGGAACATATCTGCATTCTCAAAGGAACCTACGAAGATAGTCATCTCAGCAATGAAGCCTGAGAAACCAGGGAGACCAAGGTTAGCAAGACCAGCAATCACATATCCTACTGAGAGGAATGGCATAATCTTCATCAAGCCACCGAGACGACGGATGTCACGTGTGTGTGTACGACCATAAATCATACCGATGAGTGCGAAGAACAATGCTGTCATGAGACCGTGAGAAAGCATCTGAAGGATAGCACCTGTGCAAGATGTCTTTGTCATCATGAGAAGAGCAAAAAGCACGAGACCACAGTGGGAAACTGATGAGTAAGCATTGATAAACTTAAGGTCAGTCTGCACACATGCTGAGAATGCACCATATACTACAGAGATGGTAGTAAGGATAAGGAATACCGGCACCCATGTATCCTGTGCTCCAGGAAGAAGGAACATAGCGATACGGAAACAGCCATAGCCACCAAGCTTCATCAATACACCAGCGTGAAGCATTGACACTGATGTAGGCGCACAACCGTGACCGATAGGAGACCATGTATGGAATGGGAACAATGCACCAAGTACACCGAAGCCAATAAATACGAATGGGAAGAGGATGTTCTGAACATCAGCTGGTATCATATTGTTGTGGGCAATCTCAAGGATGTTCATTGTAGAAGCACCATTGAAGAAATAAATACCTACAAGACCGAGAATGATAAGGGCAGAACCTCCCATAAGCATCAAGGTGAGCTTCATCGCAGCATACTCCTTATTGCCAGATCCCCAGAAACCAATGAGAAGATACATAGGAATCAATGCTACCTCATAGAACATGAACATGGTGAAGAGATCGATGCTGATGAAGAAACCATATACACCTGTAGAAAGAAGCACAAACCACATGAAGAACTCCTTAGTAAGTGGCTGGAGCTTCCATGAAGCGAAAGTACCTGTAAAGACGATGATGCTGGAAAGAAGGAGCATCACTACGGAGATGCCGTCAACACCGATGGCATAAGAAATGTTCAATGACTTGAACCAAGGCATGCTTGACACGAAGAGCATTTCATCCGTATTGCCAGCAGCACGCATATTGATAAACAATAATGTAAGCCATACTGACAAAACGAGAAGAACAGACGAACCCGCAACCATCACGCCACGTACCTGATTAACGCTCTTAGCAGCCCAGAGACCCAAGAGCATAAGCGCTGGTACGATAACAAATAATGTTAATCCAAAATTAGAAAATATATCCATTTTTGTTGTCTTTTATTTCTTGTTATTCTAGGTTTTCCAGAATTTTATTGATCATACAAATAAAAGATTGTTTTACCTGTACTCTCAATCATTCCAGACTTAGATTGCGAGAAGTATTAAAGTAATAGCCACAGCACCAGAGATGAACCATGCAGCATAGTGACGTACATCGCCAGACTGCCATGATCTGATACTCTCTCCACCTTCATTTGCACCCCATGCGGTGAAGTCGATAAGACCATTGATGATGGTCTCGTCAATCCACTGTACTGGACGTGAAATCCAACGGAAGATAATCTTGTGTGTAACAAACTGATAAACCTCATCCATATAGAAACGATGCTTAGCCCACTTGTGAAGACGTGGGAATGCAGCGTACATTCTATCTGCTACAGGCTGGCTGTCGCCCTTGAAAATCCAAGTAGCGAGACCAATGGATGCACAAGCTACGATGGTAGAGGTGAGTGCAATCTGAAGATTAAAGTGTATGGTGTAAGACTTTCCTGATGCAGAAACAAGGCTGCCGAAGCTTGCCCATTCCCAGTCAAGGAAACCACCGAGAGTAGTAATCACACCTACTCCTACTGTGATGACAGTGAGGAAGATAAGTGGGAACTTCATTGCCCAAGAATGCTCACCTGGAGTGTGCTCCTTGTGAAGTTCTACATTCTCTGTGCCCCAGAAAATACCGTAGTAAAGACGGAACATATAGAACGCTGTCATTGCTGCAACGCCTGTCATCCACCATCCGCATACTGGAGAATACTGGAAACATGCTGTGATAATCTCATCCTTAGAGCTAAATCCTGAGAAGAATGGAATACCGGAAATAGCAAGACAAGAGATGAAGAATGTCCAGTTGGTCACTGGCATATACTTGCGAAGACCACCCATTGCAGACATCTCATTAGTGTGAACAGCATGGATGATTACACCTGCACAAAGGAAGAGACAAGCCTTGAACATAGCGTGGGTGAACAAATGGAACATACCAGCCATGTAACCGAGCTGTGCGTGATTGTCGAGCACCTCTGTACCATGATGATTTGGAAGGCAAACGCCAAGAGCCACCATCATGAAAGCAATCTGAGAGATTGTAGAGAAAGCAAGACCACGCTTGATATCACTCTGAGCACAAGCTACTGCTGCTGCATAGAATGCTGTAAATGCACCTACCACAACAACGATACTCATCGCATTTGGAGCATATTCTATCCAAATAGGGAACATACGTGCAATCTGGAATACACCTGCAACAACCATGGTAGCAGCGTGGATAAGCGCAGAAACTGGAGTCGGACCTTCCATCGCATCTGGCAACCAGATGTGAAGTGGGAACATAGCAGACTTACCAGCACCACCGATGAACATAAGAACAAGAGCAGTAGGAAGAATCATTCCGCCCATTGCAGCTGCACGACCTACCTCACAAGTGGTGAGGGCCTGCATTCCTTCGCCAAGTACGATCTCTGTTCCTGTGAAAGAGAAATTGAAGCTACCTGTATAGTAACCGAAGATAAGTATTCCAATGAGGAAGAACATATCAGCGAAACGAGTTACAATAAACGCTTTCTTGGAAGCATGTACTGCAGCATGAAGTGGATAGTAGAAACCAATGAGAAGGTAAGAACTTACACCTACAAGCTCCCAGAACATATACATCTGGAAAATATTGGTAGCGAGAACGAGACCAAGCATTGACATGGTGAAGAGAGAAAGGAAAGCATAATAACGCTGGAATCCCTTTTCTCCATGCATATAGCCGAATGAATAGATATGCACCATCAATGAAACCGTAGAGATGACTACAAGCATCATCACAGAAATCGGATCAAGGAGCACACCAAGGTCAAAATGAAGATTACCAAGTGGCAACCATGTGTAGTTATAAGGCACCAATGTGGCGAATGTACCGTCAGCGAGACGATCACCTCCAAAATAACTGATAGCGGTCCAATAGCTCAGCAATGTCACAAGAGCAAGCGAGCAAGTACCAATACCACCAGCAATCTTTGGTGCCCAAGCATACTTCTTATTGAGGAACTCTGGCAAACCTATAATAAGGAAAGAAGCCAAAGGTAATAGAAGTATCAGGATTGATAAACTGTAATTCATTTGTTTTCTTTGATTTTATACAGGTTTGACTTACATTTTAAGATTTTCAATGCTATCCACACTGTCAGACTTGAACAGACGATAGACATTGAGGATAATAGCAATAGCTACTGCACTCTCAGCCGCACTTACACCGATAGAGAAGAGTGTGAAGAAGAAACCTTCCATCTCTCCAGGGAACAAAAGACGGTTGAAGGCAGCGAAATTGATATCAACTGCATTGAGAATCAACTCAACGGAGATAAGCATTGCAATAAGATTACGGCGTGTTACGAAACCGAATACACCGATGAAAAACAATATCGCACTAAGTACGAAGAAACATTGTACTGGTACCATAATTACTTATCCTCCTTTTGATTACGTGAAACGACGAGTCCACCGATTATACATGCAAGCAAGAAGAGTGAGATAAACTCGAATGGAAGCACATATTGGAACTTCTCAGAGCCAACAAGAGCCTCACCAATCTTCTCCATTGAAACTTCCTTATCAGCAACGCTCATGAAGCTGTCGATGAAGAAATTCTTCAACATTACACCTACTACTGTAACCAGACCTACAAAAGAGATCAATGCAGCTCCTGCCATACGCTTGAAGCTCAATTTCTCAACATAGCCCTGAAGATTACGACGACCAAGAAGCTGAATGGCGAAGATATAAATCATCGTCATACCGCCAGCATAGATACTCAACTGTGCAGCTCCGAGGAAAGTATAATCCAAGAGGAAGTAGATGCCTGCAATAGCGAAGAGAACAAACAACAGCGCTGTTACAGAACGCATGATACGCTTTGTAAAGACAGCAGCTAAAGCTGCAGCGATTATAACCACTGCGAGTATTGCGAATACAATAATATTTGCCATAACTTATTTCTTCTCTGTTTTTGTTAAATCCTTATTATTCGCCTCCGCAGCCTTTGCTTCCGCAGCCTTAGCAGCCGCTACCTTGGCATTCTCAGCATACTGCTTCAGTTCCTCCTCCGTAGGAGGTACATTGAGATGCTGCACCAATACGTCACGACTGAAAGTGGCATTCTCGAAATCTTTTACAAACTTGATGGCGCCAAAGTTACAAGCATTGACACAGAGTTGGCAGAACATACAATCACCGAGGTCGTACTGATAATCGGTAAGGAGTTTCTTCTTCTTTCCGTCAGCAGTAACTACCATCTGTGATGTAATCTTGATGGTGCCATTAGGACAAGCCTTTTCGCAAAGTGTACAAGCGGTACATTTGTTCTTGCCATTTTCATCTGTGATCATAACAAGAGTACCACGATGACGCTCTGCGATATGCTCCGTCTTTCGGTTTTCCGGATACTGCTCGGTAACCTTGCGAGTCATGTACTCACCCATAGTGATATCCATACCTGTCAGCAAGGTCTTGATACCAGCGAGCGCACCTCCGAAATATGATTTGTTACTCATTTTATTTCTTTTTGTTATTTCTAATTATAGAAAATCAGATATTTACAATTCCACCGGAAGCATCTTGTTGCTTCACGGTTTGTTGTATTTTTTTAGTCCTTCTTTATAGCAGAACTTACACCAACGAGCTCCTGCTCCTGCTTAAACTTAGACTTAAACTTCATAGCGCGAACCACAATGATTGCCAATACGATAGCTATTACAGCAGCAACTGCATAACCTACGAAGACAATACCTGTAAGATCAAATGCTACGCATACAGTCATAAGCACGAGATTGAGGAGAGCGAGAGGCATAAGATACTTCCATTCAAGGTTAAGGATCTGGTCAATACGAAGACGTGGGAAAGTCCACTTAATCCACATGAGCAACCAAACCATTGCGAAAGCCTTGGCAAGGAACCATACTATGCCAGGAATAAGATCCATGACAGCATCAAATCCCTCAACACCTATATGGATAGGGCACCAGCCACCGAGGAATACGAGTGTTGTCATACCAGCTACGATGAAGAGATTGAGGAACTCAGCGAGATAGTAGAAGCCGAAGCCCATACCAGAATACTCTGTGTGATAACCAGCAGTCAACTCAGACTCTGCCTCAGCAAGGTCGAAAGGTCCACGGTTTGCCTCTGCATTACCAGCGATAAGGAAGATGAAGAAAGCGATGAGAGCTGGGATATGACCCTGGAAGATAAGCCATCCGAAAGGTCCCTGCTGTGCTTCAACGATTCCGCTAACCTGCATTGTGCCAGTGAGTATAGTAGCTGTAATAAGGCAAAGACCGAGAGACATCTCATAAGAAATCATCTGAACAGCACCACGCATTGCTGATACGAGACCGTACTTATTGTTGGAAGACCAACCAGCAAGGAAGACACCAATAACGCCTATTGCACTAACAGCAGTATAAAGGAAGATGCCTACATTGAAATCAAGGATTACAGCACCATTATTCCAAGGGAGGAATGCGAAAGCACCGATAGATCCTACAATCACGAGGATAGGAGCAAGAGCATAAAGGAGCTTATCTGCCTTATCGACAAAGAAGATTTCCTTGATAAGCATCTTAAGTACGTCAGCAAAAACCTGCAACAATCCCCAAGGTCCTACACGCATAGGGCCAAGACGACACTGGAAATATGCACACACCTTACGCTCCATGAAGATAAGAGCGATGGCGAGCAAAGCATATCCAACGATGATAAGCAGTCCTACTATCACGCACTCAATGGTAATAGCCAACCAGCTTGGAAGACCGAGAGTCAACTGAAGAAGGTTGTCAAACCATATTGATATATTAGAAAAGTCGAACATAATATTTCTTTTTATTTATAATAAGGTGAAAGTTTGATTTCCTTTCTTCTGATTATCTATCGATGTCTGGGATGATATAATCAAGACCAGCACCTACAGCGATAAGGTCAGCAACCTTTGTACCACGAAGCATTTCATCAAGAGCAGCGACGAGAGTAAGCGCCATTGGACGAATCTTCATACGATAAGGAGACTTATCACCCTTAGAATCGAGATAGACACCAAATTCACCGCTCGTTCCTTCGCAGGCAAAATACCACTGTCCTTCAGGTACCTTGATAATAGGTTTCTGCTTGATGTAGTATTCTCCTTCTGGAATATTATCAATGAGCTGCTCGATGATACGAATAGACTGCTCGATTTCCTTGATACGAAGATAATAACGATCCTGTGCATCACAATTATCGAGAACTACCTGATCCCAGTCTATCTTGTCGTAAGCTGCATAAGGATAGTTCTTACGAAGGTCGTTAGCCCACTGAGAAGCACGTCCGTTAGAACCAGACATACCATAAGAAATGGCATCCTCCTTAGAGATTGCACCTACATTCTCAAGACGCTGATGAGTGATTACGTTGTCACCGAAGACATTCACATACTCCTCAAGCTTTGGCTTAAGATAAGTACAAAGGTTCTTCACGTTCTTCTGGAAGTTATCATCTATATCTGCCTGAAGACCACCAATTCTGTAGTAGTTCTGGATAAGACGACCACCAGTGGTTTCCTCCATGCAGTTGAGCACGTACTCACGGTCACGCATACAGTAAAGGAATGCCGTGAGGGCGCCAAGGTCCTGAGCATAACAACCGAGGTAAAGCAAGTGACCATCAATACGCTGAAGCTCATCCATGATAGTACGAATCACCTGAATGCGCTCAGACAGTTCAATGCCCATTGCCTCTTCAATTACTCCGCAGATAGCATGACGATTGATCATAGCAGAGAGATAATTGAGACGGTCGGTCATTGCGAGGGTCTGAGGATAAGTCATGCTCTCAAACATCTTCTCGATACCGCGGTGGATATAGCCGAGATGTGGAACAATGCGTTTTACAGTCTCACCGTCAAGAACGGTCTCAAGACGGAGCACACCGTGAGTAGAAGGGTGCTGAGGACCGATATTGATTACAAATTCATCCTCGCTAAACAGTTCCACTTTCTTCTCCACGAGGTTGCCATCGGCATCAAGAGAATACTGGAGAGTATAGTTTGGCTCTTTATCATCCTCAAGTGAATAGCCTTCTTCAGCAACAAAGTCCTTGCGGAAAGGATAGCCTTTGAAGTCATTACGAAGGTAGAGACGACGCATATCAGGATTTCCGAGGAATTTGATACCATAGAAATCAAATACCTCACGCTCAAGCATACCTGCGCACTTGTAGAGAGTAGAGATACTCCAGATAACGTAAGAGTCACCCTTCTGCTCAGCAATAGTCTTTACAGAGATACGCTCGTGAGAATCAGTATTCTCGAGAATGTAGATACATCCGAGACCTTCTTCGCCAAAATCTTCACCAATAATAGTAACGAGATAATCGAAATGCTTCTCGTTGCGGAGCTTAGCCATCTGAGATGCAAACTCGCTGAAAGAATATACTATATTATTAAGTTTCATTCCGTTTATCCTCCTTATTTGAATGTATCATTGATTTCCTTCTTGACAGCGTCCTTAGCTGTTTCAGCAGCAGCCTTCATCTCTTCAACGAATTTCTTTGGCACGTCGGTAATCTTAATGCCATTAGGGTTCTTTTCCTTACGGTTAACACCGCCAAAGAATTTCTCCACCTTTACTTTACGCTGCAACTGCATCATGCCATAGAGAATAGCTTCTGGACGTGGAGGACATCCTGGGATATAAACATCCACTGGGAGGAACTCATCAATACCACGCACAACATGATAACTTGACTTGAAAGGACCACCAGAAATAGCGCATCCACCTACAGCGACTACGTATTTAGGCTCAGCCATCTCATCATAGAGACGTTTCAGAGCTGGTGCCATCTTATGAGTAATAGTACCAGCACACATGATAAGGTCAGCCTGACGAGGAGAGTTACGAGTAACCTCGAAACCGAAACGTGCAAAGTCATAACGTGCACATCCGCAAGCCATAAACTCAATACCACAGCAGGAAGTAGCAAAGGTCAATGCCCAAAGGGAGTTACTACGTCCCCAGTTGATAAGAGCATCGAGATTACCCACAACACAGTTTACGCCACCGTCGTTGAGTTCCTTAATCATTTTCTCGAGCGTTTCATTATCTTTCCATTCATCGTATGGAATAGACTTGATAGTTGGCTTTTTTATTTCCATTCAAGCGCTCCTTTCCGCCATGCATAAGCAAGGCCAAAAACCAGTACCAGCATGAAGAATCCAATGCTGAACAATGCCATGGTACCGAAATTCTTAACTACTACTGCCCAAGGATAGAGGAATACGGTCTCCACATCGAACATGAGGAAAAGGATAGCAAAGAGATAGTAGCCCACATGCATTGGAAGCCAAGAACTTCCATGTGTAGGAATACCACACTCGAATGGTTCACCTTTAACCTTGTTGTAAGTGCGAGGGCCCAACAGCTTAGCTGTAATATACGCCGCTACCACTAAGAAGACAGCCGTTATCAAAACGGTTACAAACAAAGTGAAATACATAAAATAGTATAAAATAAAAATTAATTTAGCTCTAAATCGTTTGCAAAGTTAATAAAAAATTATGAATTATACGCAACAAAGGACGGAAAATATTCCGTCCTTTGTTTAATATAAATATTAAAAAATGAGCCTATTAGGCAAACTTATTTTGCGTTTTGCATTTCATTTTCTTTATTTACTTTCAGATAATAATATTTTATATGTTTTTACTATCTTTTTTTACTATTTCACCCTTTGCGTCCTTAACATCTTTCATATCAAGATTTTTTACATTTTCCAGCATCACAGCAGGGCGTCCATCGTCTTTTTTAAGGGCAAAAGTAATATCTCTCAGCTTTAAGCCTTCAATGTGACGAGCAAATAGTCCGTAAGATGGTGTCGGACCAGCCCAGCGTGGTTCTGGATAATTCGTACCTTGTTCGCGGTATTTCTTCTCCGCCATTTGTGCAGTACCTCCACCTCGATACTCCACAAATATATTGCTAAGTGAAATATTTTTCAATGGAGCATTTTCCATTCCAGTAATGATTATTCCAGCAAGCGAATCACAATCGAGAGCTCGCACATTACTTATCATTATATTTTGACCACGAGAAGGTTCTGTAACATCTTTTGGACCACGGTTTCTGCAACCAGTAGTGATGTAAATCGGGTAATGATGCACATGCTTGAGAGCTATGTTCGTTACCAAGATATTATCCATCAAGCCCTGATCAACTTCTTCAAAAGCAAGTCCAGATGAATACATACAAGTACAATTACTGATAGTAATATCCCTATAACCACCATTACTCTCAGTGCCGAGTTTTATTCTTCCACAGACCCAATTAACCTTTTCTGGCACATAAGTACCATCAAGGAAAGTACCAAGTTTATAGCCAGTTACGATACAATTGGTGACAAGTATATGTTCACATGGCACTGCGCGTTTGAGCGCATAACTCGCTTTCAGTACAATCGCATCGTCATGCGGTGTGTTTACCTTACAATTTGTCAGAGTAATATATTTACAACAGTCAATATCAATACCGTCACGATTAGTATCTATCGTTACATTATCTATAGTACCTCTCTCACATCCTGTGACAATAATAGCAAAATGCCCTCCACGATAGATTGTCACATCGCGTATAAGAATATTCTTACATTGCTTCAGAGCAATGGATTTATCACCAGATCCGATAGAACCGCCTTTGACATTTCCTCCTACTTCTGTATCTCTCCTTGTAAGTCCGAGTCCGTCTATCATTCCATGTCCTGTTATGCTGATATTCTCTTGACCCTCAGCCCATATCAAGGAATTATGGAAATATGTATGTCCTCCATCCTGATATTCAGGAAAACCGAAAGTTTCTGATTTGTCATAAGCTTTCATACTCTGTGGAGCAGCAAGGATAACACAACCTGATTGCAGATTGAGTTCAACGTTACTTTTCAAATGAATGCTACCTGAAAGATACGTTCCAGCTGGAAGAACAACCTTTCCCCCACCCTGTTTTGCGCAAGCCTCTATGGCTCTATCAATAGCAGGCGAATCAAGCGTCTTACCATCTCCTTTTGCTCCGAAATCTCGAACATTAAAATCTGCGAAAACGAATGCAGGCATCAATACCAGCATAAAAGCAAGAAAGGCTCTTAAAGAGCGATTTGAATAATACATAATTGTGAATCAGTTAGTTAGTTTATGATAAGTTTGTGTTAAATATATGGTCAAAAATGATTTTCACCATATACTTACAATATAGCTTTTATCAGCAGACCCGTATCACATAAATACGAGTCTGCCTTTTATCGTAGTAATAAAAATCGTTCAATATTTCCTTAGAGGACTAAACCATACAACTGTAATGATCTACTACTCCAAGCAAATGCTTTTGCTCATCCACCACGAGGACAGAGTGAACCTTATACTTGTTCATAACCTTCTGCACCTCAGTAATCTTTGTATCTGGCGCCACCATCTTAGGTGTACGAGTCATAATGTCGGCAACAGTATGATTAAAGAACTCTGCCTGCCATTTTTCCATCGCTCTACGGATATCACCATCGGTGATGATTCCTTCCACTTCATTTGCAGAATTGAGCGATATTCCAAGTCCAAGTTTACCCTTACTAACAAGGATAATAGCCTCACCAAGATGCATTTCTTCTGGAAGAATTGGCAATTCATCTACTCTCATCACGTCTTCTGCCGTGGTGAGAAGTCTTCTGCCAAGTTCTCCTCCTGGATGGAACTGCGCAAAGTCACGTGGTTTAAAGTTTCTTACCTGCATAAGAGCAACGGCAAGAGCGTCGCCCATTGCGAGGGCTGCGGTCGTACTGCTCGTTGGAGCAAGGTTGAGCGGGCATGCTTCTTTCTCCACTTTCACCTTTATATGCACATCCGAATACTTAGCAAGCAGCGATTCTGAGTTTCCACTCATCGCAATTACCGGCACTTTCATGTGCAAAATCATAGGAAGAAAGCGCAAAAGCTCGTCTGTGTTGCCCGAATTGCTAAGAGCGAGGACAACATCATCCGGCGTCATAACTCCAAGATCGCCGTGGAACACATCAAGAGGATTGATAAAAAAGGCTGGCGTACCAGTGGAAGAAAGCGTGGCTGCAATCTTCGAACCGATATTTCCGCTCTTTCCGACTCCTGTCACGATAACTTTTCCCTTGCAGGAATAAATCATATCGACCGCTTTGTCGAAATTCTCATCGAGCTGGGGAATCAATGACAGTATGGCTTCTGCCTCGTCTTTCAGGCATCGCACGGCGTATTCTTGTACATTCTTCATAGTAATTGTTTTATTAAAGGTTCCAATTCGTCAAGTTTCAGCATATTAGGACCATCCGACAATCCTTTGTCAGGATCAGGATGCACCTCAAAGAAATAGCCTGTTGCACCGAAAGCCTTTGCTGCGAGAGCCATAGAAGGCACAAAACGACGGTCGCCCGCTGTAAATCCATTGCCTCCTCCTGGTCGCTGAACGCTGTGAGTGCAGTCCATTATCACTGTAGGCACTATCTCAAGCATATCTGGAATGTTTCTGAAATCCACCACGAGATTATTATATCCGAAACTGTTTCCGCGCTCGGTCAGCCACACTTCGCTATTAGTAGTGGCAGACTCTTTCACTTTCTGCACAGGATACTTCATATCAGCTCCGCTGAGGAACTGTGCTTTCTTTATATTCACTGTCTTTCCCGTCTTTGCGGCAGCCACGAGAAGGTCTGTTTGGCGACAAAGGAAAGCCGGTATCTGAATGACATCGACCACTTCTCCCACAGGCTCTGCCTGGCAGGATTCATGGATATCTGTAAGAATACGGAGCCCGTATTTCTCCTTCACATCTGCAAGCATCTGTATTCCTCGCTCCATTCCCGGTCCGCGAAAAGAGGAGAGACTGGTGCGGTTTGCCTTGTCAAAAGATGCCTTGAATATGATATCAGTGCCCAAAGCCTTATTGATTGACACTATTTTCTGCGCCACAATGTCAAGCAATTCTGCTGATTCTATGACACATGGACCTGCTATAAATACTGGTTTCATATTGATTTTCTAAAAAAATATAGGCTAACAATCATTGTTTATAACCGAGCAAAAACGAATAGACCAAGCTTAATCCTTCATTTTGCCCATTCCAGTGCAAAGGTAATAAAAATATCAAAATATAGAAACAATCTACTGACTTTTTTATCATATATTCATTGATAAGTAGGTAATCAAAATTATTTTTAATGAATAGATAATAATATTTGTTTTTCATTATTATAATATCTATACTCTCTTGTGCGCATCTACGTCCTGTTTCATCAGTCATGATGCCCGCATCATTCCTTCTTCTACAGAACGTAGCTGCATCACAATAGAGCATAGCTATTATAAAAATAATTCTGATCACCTACTTATTCCCATCCGAAAACTGGCGTAACCTACTTTTTCCAGAACTTACTCGTAATATCCACGAGTTCTTTCCCATTATCCACGCGGTACATCCTCTGGTTAGTGGTGCGATGGTCGATTCCTCCCTTGGACTGAATATACGGACCAAGTTTCACGAAGTCGAAGTTCTTCAGATTTATGCTTTCTGACATCTCCTGACGTCCACTGTACCATGCGGTCTTAAGATGCGGCCATTTATCATGCACAAAAGCAGCAAGCGCATCCACTTCTTCCGGTTCGCCATCACCGCCCATAAAGGCTACGCAAGTGACATCATCACCATAATCTTCGAGCAAAGCCCCAAGTGTCATTATATTAAGCGGAGTCCCGATATCTTCCCACAGATATTCGCTGTGGCAGCCGAGACAATGACATGGGCAATTAGATATATTGACAGAAAGAGTGACCTCGTCAGGAACTTCCTGAAAGACCACTCCAGTATTAACATATTTCATTTCTACTATTAGAAAGCGAATAGAACATTATATAAAGCGGGTGGTCAAAATTATTTTGACAATGAACTAAGACACATCAAATGAATCTCTTCATGTGTAAAAAACAGTTCTGACCACCTACTTATTTCTTTATCTTTAGGAAATAGCACAATCTTTAGGAAATAGCACGACAGAATTATGCCTACCTCTCCCCTATCGACAAAGATTTATTTTACATAGTTTAGACTGCCAAGCCATCACCACCTGCATAGAAGCGACGCTTTGCTTCCTCCTGACGAGGCTGTGAGAAATTGCTCACACGCTTCAGATAACCGATGATACGGGTCATGTAGTCCACGTTTGTGGAATGACACTTAGGACACTCCTTGAGGTAACGCTTGTCGATACATCCACAGTCATTACAGATTGTGTTAGGAATATTGAATGTGAAATAGTTACATCCTTCCTTGGCAGCCACCTTGAGCAAGTGTCTGTACTGAGCCTGTGAGAGATGCTCTTCAAGGTTCATGTGAAGTGCTGATCCACCTGTAAGGTGCTCGATGTATGGTGCTCCATGAAGCTTAAACTTATCTACGATGTTCAGACTTTCATCCTCTACTACATAGAAATATGAGTTGTAGCAATCGCGTGGCACAAAATATCCATCCTCACGATCCCACTTAGCATGCTTCACACCTACGTTCTCTGCAGGAATCATCTCACAGTTGAAGAGCACATCCTTAGTGCGATACTCCTTATTGATACGCTCCACGATAGAGAGAACACCCTGTACAAACTCCTTATACTTATCATTAGGAGTTATCTCAAGTCCCATAAACTCAGCCGCTTCCACGAGTCCATTCACACCAATAGTAAGATATTGGCGACTCATATTGATATAACCAGCATCAAAGAGTGGGAGCATGCCATGAGCCTGAAGGTCTTTCAGGTTTTCATTGTAAGCCAACTGCACCTTATGACAGAGGTCGATGACGTCTGCAAGATACTCCTTGTAATCCTTGCCATTGTTTACTGCATACTGGATGCAACGGTTGATATTGACTGTCAGCACTGACTTAGAACCAGTACTTACGCCACCAGCACCGAGAGTATAACTGAATCCGTTGTCCTGGATTTCGTTGCGCAGACGGCAACAAGATGACAGAGAGTCTGCATTATCGCTCATATATGTGAAGAATGAATGTCCTTCTGCATACATTTCTGCAGCAAAGTCACCCCACTCCTTATCACGGCATTCGCCATTTTCAGCAAGAAGAGCCATTGTCTCTACAGGGAATGTGAGGACAGTCTTGGTGCGCTCCTTGTTAAACCACTTCATAAAGCGCTTCTGGAGCCATGAGAGTCCGTCCCAATCTGGCTGACTTCCGTCTGGGAAATAGAAATTACCGAAGAGTGACTCGAAATAATAACGGTCATAATATGCCACATTCCAGAACACAGCCTGGAAATTGCGTGCACCTGTAGGCTGGTTGATAGAATATACTATCTGCTCAAAGCAGTCGGTGATAATTTTGTCAAGGGTACGCTTACGCAATGAGAGGTCCACCACCTGGTCTGCCTTTGTCCAATAGTCAAGACCATACTCCTTACCAATGAAGTAATTGAGGTACATGAGGAACTCTGGTGTAGCGCAAGCTCCTGAGAGCATTGAACTGACAATGAACACCATATTTACAAAACCTCCGCAGAAAGACTTGAGGTTTGTTGGTGCTACTGAGTTACCACCGATTCCCATCGTTCCACCGATAAGCCAAGGGTACATCGTAATAGAGGCGCAATAAGGCGCAATACTTGTCTCATCGTTCTTATATATAAAGTGGTGGGTCAAGAGATCGATGTATTTATCCGACAACTCCTTGCCATACATCTTCTTGATACGATTGGTCAGAAGACGACGGTTGAGACGGATAAAGTTTGACTTTGGCAGCTCGCCTATCAAAGTTGCAATATTCTTGTGCTCCACATTGGCATTAGCATCATACTTGGAACCTGTTGCTGCATTTGTAGCATCCATGTAAGATGTGAGAAAACTGAGTTTTTCCAAAGTCTCACGATCCTCAGAATGACTCTGACGATAAAGCATAAAGCTCTTAGCCACCTGATAGAAGCCTTCCTTCATCAGTGCCACCTCCACCTGATTCTGGATGTCTTCCACTTTGATATCATCCTTTATTTCAAGATGGCTGATAATCTTTGATATTGAGCCGATGCTATAAGGTTCCTTGACTGCCTCAAAAGCTTTGATAATAGCAGTCATTATCTTATCCAGTGAGAACTGGTCACGTGAACCATCACGCTTAAGAATTGTAAAATTCTGAAATTCCATTTTGATTGATGAATATATTTTTGTATGTTATTATTATCTGTAAGTGAATAAGTTAGGAAAGAATCGAGGTTAGATTTGTTAGGCATATTGGGAAACTTTTTACCTTTTGCTTTTTAAAAAGTTATCCGTTTTGGAAAACTTTTCTTCGCATACATCCCTTCTCTCTTATTCATTTTTGTTGATTTTCGATTGCAAAGATACTACATTTTTTCCTATACTCAAAACAATTCCAACAAAACTTTGAGGGGGTAAAATAGTTTATATTTGACTCTCTCTTAGTAACCTTAACTTAGTCAACACCTTACCACATTTGGATAAAGAAAAATTATTTTTGCAACCAATTATCCTCCATCATACTACGGGAAGAAATCAAGCCACACCGCAACTTACAACGTTCAACTAAAGAAGCGTCAAGCCTTAGCAAGTCTCTTCGATTTACATATTTTTGCATTTGTTAAACAGCAAGACTTTTCCGCGTCAAGACTTTTCCAGAAAATCAAGACAAAAGCCACAAACTTTTGCTTTCAAAAGCATAGAATCATGAGTCTGTAATGCGAAAGCATAGATATTGGGAGGTGAAAGCTTAGTTATTACACTGCGAAAGCTTAGCTTTTACAAGGTAATACCATAGCTTTTACGAGGTAATACCATAGCTTTTACAAGGTAATATCTTAGCTTTTTCTGTCCAAAAACTGCATTTCAGCCGCTTTTTACGAACAAGCAACCGACCAATATCATCACAACACACTGATACTCCACAAGTTATGAATTTAGCAAAATACTCACGAATTTCCCAACAACTTTCCTGTTGCTCGCAAATTCTTCAAGGATTATGTTAAAAATACAAGATTATGAGTTCAAAAACATAAGATTATGAGTTCAAAAACATAAGATTATGAATTCGGAAATTGATATTTTCTTCACTCACAAGCACTCTTATTGTCCAGAAATATTTTTCTTTCCAAAAGACAACCAAGCAGAAAAGACAATAGCCAACCTGAGTTCCCCCAGATTGGCTATTGAATAATATTATTCTCAAAGAACTTGATTAAGTTCTGAGTGGAAGCTTACTTGTTTACCTGGAACTTGGTGCAACCATCTGCAAAGTATGCATTGATCTGGTTAGCAGCAGCGATACCAGCATTAGAGTTAGCCTCAGCTGTCTGAGCACCCATCTTCTTAGGAGTAGAGAAGTAGCGGCCCTCGAATGCAGCGAACTCAGCATCTGCATCAGGCTTGATGTCAGTGATGTACTTGAGATCAGTGCGTTCAGCGAGAAGCTTGAGAAGACCAGCCTCGTCAATAACTTCCTTACGAGCAGTATTGATAAGGATAGCACCCTTCTTCATTGTGCTGCAAAGGTCATAGTTGATGCTCTGCTTAGTCTCTGCAGTTGCAGGGATGTGGAGAGAAACGATGTCAGCCTCCTTGAAGAGCTCAGCCTGTGAAGCCATTGCCTTAACACCAGCAGCCTCAATAGCCTCAGCTGGACAGAAAGCATCGTATGCGATTACGTTCATACCGAAGCCCTTAGCGATGCGAGCCACGTTGCGACCTACATTACCGAAAGCAAGGATACCGAGGGTCTTGCCCATCAATTCTGTACCTGCCTTGCCATTGTAGAAGTTACGTACAGTGTAAACGAGGAGACCGAGAACGAGCTCAGCAACTGCGTTAGAATTCTGACCAGGAGTATTCTCAACCACTACGTTGTGGCTTGTAGCAGCAGCGAGGTCAACATTATCATAACCAGCACCTGCACGTACAACGATCTTAAGCTCCTTTGCAGCGTCGAGGACCTCAGCGTCTATCTTATCAGAACGGATAATGATAGCGTTTACGTCAGCCACTGCCTCAAGAAGCTGCTTCTTTTCTGTATATTTTTCGAGGAGAACAAGCTCGTGACCTGCCTTCTCAATAACTTCCTTAATGCCAGCAACTGCTGCTGGAGCGAAAGGCTTTTCTGTTGCTATTAAAACTTTAGCCATAGTTTTTTATTTTTATTCAGGAGAATTTCTTCTCCTTAATATATCTGTTTAATACTGAAAATAATTGGTTTCAGAGACCCTAAAGCATATTAGTGCTTAGCCTCGAACTCCTTCATGCAAGCAACCAATGCCTCGCAGCCTTCGATTGTCATTGCGTTGTAGCAAGAAGCACGGAAACCACCAACTGAACGGTGACCCTTAATACCAACCATACCACGCTCATTCATAGCGAAGTCGAGGAAGTCCTTCTCGAGTTCCTTGTACTCTTCGTTCATTACGAAGCAGATGTTCATGAGAGAGCGATCCTCAGCATTGGTAACAGTACCCTTGAAGAGCTTGTTGCGATCGATTTCGTTGTAAACGATCTCTGCACGCTGCTGAGCGAGCTTATCCATAGCCTCAACGCCACCGTTTCTCTTGATCCAACGGAGAGTCTCAAGAGCAGAGTAGATAGGAACTACAGGAGGAGTATTGAACATAGAACCCTTCTCGACGTGTGTACGGTAGTCGAGCATAGTAGGAATCTGACGAGAAACCTTACCGAGGAGCTCATCCTTTACAATGATAAATGTAACACCAGCCATAGCAAGGTTCTTCTGAGCACCACCATAGATCATGCCATACTTGCTAACGTCGATAGGACGAGAGAAGATATCAGAAGACATATCAGCGAACAATGGAACTGGAGAATCGAGGTCCTTGCGGATTTCAGTACCGTAGATAGTATTATTTGTTGTGATGTGGAAGTAATCAGCATCTGTAGGAATTACGTAATCCTTAGGGATGTATGTGTATGTAGCATCAGCAGAAGAAGCAACTTCTACTACCTCACCAAACAACTTAGCTTCCTTCATAGCCTTCTTAGCCCAAACACCAGTGTTGAGATAAGCAGCTTTCTTCTCAAGGAAGTTATATGGAATCATACAGAACTCGAGAGATGCACCACCGCCGAGGAAGATAACAGAATAACCCTCAGGAATATTGAGTAATTCCTTGAACAGAGCAACTGACTCATCCATTACCGGCTGGAAATCCTTGGCACGGTGAGAAATCTCCATAAGAGAAAGACCTGAACCATTGAAATCAAGACACTGAGCTGCTGTTGCCTCAATAACCTCACGTGGAAGCTTTGATGGTCCTGCATTAAAATTGTACTTTTTCATTGTTTAAAGATTTGTATTAGTTTAGATATTACGTTATATAACTCTAAGAAAATGTTTTTCTATTAGGTCGAAGATTAAGATACATCACTAACTATAATGCGATGCGAAGGTACAAAGAATTTTTGATTAAGCAAAATTCATTTGCACAAAAATGCCTCAACGACCTGTATTTCTGCACATTTTTAGTATTTTTATGATAAAATGACAGTTATGCTTGTCAAAATACCATACAACAGAATATTTCTCGCTGTCAGGCCAAGTACAGAGTTCAATTCTTTTCCTTCGCCTATTTTCATCATCTTCCTCCAAGACATAAAGTGGAGAGCAAGAATTATCACACACGAGACAATCATCGGAATTGTAAATGTGCAACAGAGATTTATTGCCAAAGCCACTGGAACTATCAGCAAATAGACAGCCGACATAGCTTTCCGACCTATCATCACGGCAAGCGTTTTCTTGTTGGCACGGCGGTCATTATTATAATCTCTATAGTTATTTATTATTAATAAGGTGTCGATTACCAGACCGCAAGCCACCGACATCCATACCGTTTGATCGAAAAGAGGATTAAAGGCACGGGAGAGTTCGACATAATAAGTACAGCAAACTGGTACTATTCCAAAGAACACCAGGACCAGAACGTCACCCAAAGCCATATAAGATAAGGTGGTAGTATAAAGAAAACAGAACACCACGCACAAGACTCCGACCATCATCATGTCCATCCCGCCATATAGAACGAGCGGCAGACCGACAAAGCAAGCCAAGACTGTGGTAATGCAAATCGCCCACAGCATAGCGTGGTCACTCACCCACCCTTCTGCGCAGGCACGCTTCGGACCGAGTCGGGTCTCATCGTCATTGCCTCGCTTGAAGTCAAAATAATCATTGATAAAGTTGGCATCTATCTGCATTATGAAAGCAAACAGGAAGCAAAGCACAGCCGCAATGCGGTGAAAGCTCTCGCCTCCATCTTTCTTCCAAGCCAAAGCCGTAGCTATAAGCACCGGAACAGCCGCGGCAGACAAGGTTTTGGGGCGGGCTGCAAGGAGCCATGCCTTTGGACTATTTATCTTAATAATGTCATTATCCATGCAAAAAATCTTTAAAAACTTTGCAAAAGTAAACAATTTTAATTACATTTGCAAAAATAATCAACACTTTTTCTTATAATCTGACTCAATGTAGCTAAAAAATACATTGTTTTAACACCAAACATCCCTATGACAGACAACAACGTCTCACTTGACCTTATGGAATTTATAGAGGGAAAAATCCTCCCAAAATATTCCGAATTTGATAAGGCACACAACATAGAGCACGTGACCAAGGTAATTCGCTCATCCATGAAACTTGCCCGCCAACTCGGTACGGACATCAATATGTCATACGCTATTGCCGCTTATCACGACATCGGAATGTCAGGACCACGCGCTCTACACCATATCAATGGCGGCAAGATACTGCAAAATGATATGAGACTCAGAAAATGGTTCTCGCCCGCGCAAATAAAGATAATGAAGGAAGCTATCGAGGATCATCGCGCCTCCGCTTCCCATGAGCCGAGATCCATCTATGGAAGAATCGTGGCTGAAGCTGACAGAGACATTTCCGTAGATTCCATTTTCAGGCGCACTGTCCAGTTCGGATTAGAACACTATCAAGAAAAAAGCAAAGAGGAACACTGGGAAAGATTCCTCGAACACATGATGCAGAAATACTCCATCAATGGATATATAAAACTTTGGATTCCCGGTTCAGAGAACGAAAAAAAACTCAATGAGATTCGTTCCATTATCGAAGATACAAGTTTGCTAAGGACATATTTCGACAGATTTTATGAAGAAGAAACGTCTTCTTTATAAAAAAAATCCACAAAATGTTTTGCTGAATGAATAAAAATACGTACCTTTGCATCCAGTTTATCAACTTCTGCGTTTCCCATAAGTTCATTATCCCCTTTGGAAACGCACTCCCCAATCGAAATATATTTGTTCATAACACAAAACATACATCGATATAATATGTATAGTAAAGACGAACTTTTAGCAAAGTCACCGGAAGAATTGGAGACCATCGCAAAGGCTTTAGGCTCTAATCTGACTGCTGCTGATGGCGTAGAGGCTCTCGCTTCTTACATCATCGGCGACTTCGACTTTGACGCAGAGAAAGAAGAAAAGCCTAAGAGAAAAACACGAATAAAGACAACAGTCTCAGATGAAGAACCAACAGAAGAGGCTCCTAAGAAGAAACGTGGACGCCCTTCCAAAAAAGCTCTCGAAGAAGCTGCCGCTTTAGCTGCACAAAAGGCTCAGGAGGAATTGGAGCAGATTACAGAGACAGAAGCATCCACTCCCGAAGAAGGAACCGAAGAGATTGTAGCTCCGGCTCCTAAAAAGAGACGTGCACGCCGCACTAAGGAGGAAATCCTTGCGGCTGCTCAGGCAAAGGCTGAAGCTCTCTCCCTCAACAATCAGAAAAAAGCTGTCGTACAGCGCGAACTGGAATTTGAAGAAAATGAGCACAATAATAATATTGCTCCATCCAATGACGTTGAGGTCCCAGATTTTCTCAAGACTGACACAAACTCTACAGATACTGAAAACCCAGAAGATGAGACTGTAATCACAGAGACTTCTGAAAGCGAAAACGACCTTCTATCTCAGCTTCAAGCTAAGGTACAGGCACACAATGCTGCCGAAGAAGACCTACAAGAGCCAGCTGGAGTATGGGAAGGCGACCCTGGCGACGGTACAGATTTCATTACTGTAATCGACCTTCCTGTAGAAGACCATTATGCTAACGTAGAATACGACATCTTCGACAATCCAACTTCTATGGTAGAGCAGTATCCTTTAGGAAGTTCTACTTCATCACAGAAGGAGTCTGTTTATGATTTCGATGATATCGTAACCGCTAATGGCGTCCTCGAAGTGATGCCTGACGGATATGGATTTCTGCGCTCAAGTGATTTCAATTACCTCTCTTCTCCTGACGATATCTTCTTGACTGTCCAGCAGGTAAAGAAGTATTCCCTGAAGACTGGCGACGTCGTTCAGTGTCATGTGCGTCCTCCAAAGGAAGGAGAAAAGTATTTCCCTCTGACAAGTATTGACAAAATCAATGGAAGAGACCCTGAAGAAATTCGTGATCGCCTTGCTTTCGAGCATCTTACTCCTCTGTTCCCTAATGAGAAATTCGACCTCTGTGGAGACCCAAAGACTACAAATCGCTCCACCAGAGTCGTAGATCTCTTCTCCCCTATTGGTAAAGGACAGCGTGCTCTTATCGTGGCTCAGCCTAAGACAGGTAAGACTATCCTCATGAAGGATATCGCTAATGCCATCGCTGCCAATCATCCTGAGGCTTATCTTATGATGCTTCTCATCGACGAACGTCCTGAAGAAGTAACGGATATGGCACGCACTGTCAATGCAGAGGTTATCGCCTCTACATTCGATGAGCCTGCAGAACGCCACGTCAAGATTGCTGGCATCGTGCTCGAAAAGGCAAAACGTCTCGTAGAGTGCGGTCATGATGTCGTCATTTTCCTTGATTCCATCACCCGTCTCGCTCGCGCTTACAATACTGTAGCTCCTGCTTCTGGCAAGATTCTCACCGGAGGTGTGGACGCAAACGCATTGCAGAAGCCTAAGCGTTTCTTCGGAGCAGCACGTAATATCGAAGGTGGTGGCTCGCTTACTATTATTGCTACTGCTCTTATCGATACCGGCAGCAAGATGGATGAGGTAATCTTCGAGGAATTTAAAGGTACTGGCAACATGGAACTCCAGCTCGATCGTTCTCTTGCCAACAAGCGAATATTCCCTGCTGTCAACCTTGTACAGAGCAGCACTCGTCGTGACGACCTGCTCCACGACAAGACTACACTCGACAGAATGTGGATTTTGCGTAAGCATATCTCGGATATGACTGCATTTGAGGCTATGAACCTCATCGACAATTCTCTCAACCATACTCGAAGCAATGAGGAATTCCTTGCTTCTATGAATAGTTAATTATCAATATTATAGGCTCTACAGGTTAAACGACCCTGTAGAGCCTATTCTATATACATATAAAAAATATCGAAATAAAATAGATATAAACGATATTTATTTTGAAGATTTTTTATTAACTTTGCACCCAATTTGGGCAAACCCTTTTTATAATAGCAAAAAGATAAGACATAATAAGGTCAAACTTAACACTTAAACACCAATGAATAAAAAGATCAAAAAAGTCCTCGTACTCGGTTCCGGTGCTCTTAAAATCGGACAGGCAGGTGAATTTGACTACTCTGGTAGCCAGGCCCTCAAGGCTCTTCGCGAAGAAGGTATTAGCAGCGTTCTCGTAAACCCTAACGTCGCTACTATCCAGACCAGCGAAGGTATCGCTGATAAGGTCTATTTTCTCCCTGTAACTGAGTATTTCATCACAGAAATCATCAAGAAAGAACGTCCTGACGGCATTCTCCTTGCATGGGGTGGACAGACTGCACTCAACTGCGGTACCGCTCTATACAAGAATGGTGTCTTCGAAAAGTACGGCGTTGAAGTACTGGGTACAAGTGTTGAAGCTATCATGAACACCGAGGATCGCGACCTCTTCGTTCATGAACTCAATAAGGTTGACCTCAAGGTTCCTGTTTCTCAAGCATGTGAGAACATGGAGGACGCCATCGCAGCAGCTCGCAAGATTGGCTTCCCTATCATGATTCGCTCCGCTTATGCCCTCGGTGGTCTTGGATCTGGCGTATGTAAGGACGAAAAGGAATTCAGAGAGATTGCTGAGTCTGCATTCACTTTCGCGCCACAGGTTCTCGTAGAAGAGTCACTGAAAGGATGGAAAGAGATAGAATTTGAGGTAATTCGTGACGCTAACGACCATTGCTTCACAGTGGCTTCAATGGAAAATTTCGACCCACTCGGCATCCATACCGGTGAGTCTATCGTTGTAGCTCCTACCTGCTCTCTTACCGATGACCAGGTCAAGATGCTTCAGGAGATTGCTGTAAAGTGTGTACGCCACCTTAAGATTGTAGGTGAGTGTAACATTCAGTATGCTTTCAACGCAGAGACAAACGACTATCGTATCATCGAGATCAATGCTCGTCTCTCTCGTTCTTCTGCTCTTGCATCAAAGGCTACTGGCTATCCTCTCGCTTTCGTTGCAGCTAAGATTGCTCTCGGCTACACTCTTGACCAGATAGGAGAAATGGGTACTACCAACTCTGCTTATGTTGCTCCTTCACTCGACTATATGATTTGCAAGATTCCTCGTTGGGATCTCACGAAGTTTGCTGGTGTAAGCCACAAACTTGGCTCATCAATGAAGTCTGTAGGTGAGATTATGTCCATCGGTCGCTCTTTCGAAGAAATGCTTCAGAAGGGTCTCCGTATGATTGGACAGGGTATGCATGGCTTCGTAGGCAACGACCATACTAAATTTGACAACATAGATGAAGAACTCGCAAACCCTACCGACCTTCGCATTTTCGCTATCGCACAGGCTTTGGAAGAGGGTTACACCATCGAGCGCATCTATGAACTCACTAAGATTGACCCTTGGTTTATCGAGCGAATGAAGAACATCGTGGACTTCAAGAAGAAGCTCGAAGGCTACAATTCTCTCGAAGAAATCACTCCAGAGGTTATGCGTCAGGCTAAGGTTCTCGGATTCTCTGACTTCCAGATTGCTCGTTTCGTAATCAAGCCTAAGGGTGGCAACATGGAAAAGGAAAACCTTGCAGTACGTAATTACCGTAAGCAGCTCGGTATTGTCCCTGCTGTCAAGAGAATACCTACCGTGGCAAGCGAGCATCCTGAACTGACAAACTATCTCTATATGACTTATGCTGTAGAAGGAAGCGACATCAACTTCTACAAGAATGAGAAGTCTGTCATCGTACTTGGCTCTGGTGCTTACCGCATTGGCTCTTCTGTAGAGTTCGACTGGTGCTCTGTTAATGCTATCAATACTGCTCGTAAGTTGGGTTATAAGTCCATCATGATCAACTATAACCCTGAGACAGTCTCCACCGACTATGATATGTGCGACAGACTTTATTTTGATGAGCTGTCATTCGAGCGTGTTCTCGACGTAATAGACCTCGAATCTCCTCGTGGTGTCATCGTTTCCGTTGGCGGTCAGATTCCTAACAACCTCGCTATGAAGCTTCATCGTCAGGCAGTGCCTATCCTCGGAACATCTCCTGTAAGCATCGACCGTGCTGAGAATCGTGGTAAGTTCTCTTCTATGCTTGACCAGCTCGGCATCGACCAGCCTAAGTGGAGCGCTCTCACATCTATGGATGATGTAAGCAAATTCATTGATGAGGTAGGTTATCCAGTGCTTGTTCGTCCTTCTTACGTACTGTCTGGCGCAGCCATGAACGTATGTCATAACGACGAAGAGCTTAAGCGTTTCCTTGCAGCAGCATCTGAAGTTTCTAAGGAATATCCAGTTGTTATTTCTCAGTTTATGACTGAAACCAATGAGATAGAGTTCGACGGTGTAGCACAATGTGGTGAAATCGTAGAATACGGTATCTCTGAGCACGTAGAGTATGCAGGTGTTCACTCTGGTGATGCTACAATGACATTCCCAGCACAGCAGATTTCTTTCGCTACAATGCGTCAGATAAAGAAGATTTCTCGCGCCATTGCCAAGGAGCTCAATATCTCTGGTCCTTTCAATATCCAGTACCTTGCAAAGGGTCGCGACGTGAAGGTTATCGAGTGTAACCTCCGTGCTTCTCGCTCATTCCCATTCGTCAGCAAGGTGCTCAAGCGCAACTTCATCGAGACAGCTACCCGCATTATGCTCGACGCTCCTTATCAGAAAGCAGAGAAATCTGTATTTGACATCGACCGTATGGGCGTTAAGGCAAGCCAGTTCTCATTCAATCGTCTCCAGAATGCTGACCCAGTACTTGGCGTTGACATGAGTTCTACTGGTGAAGTAGGATGTATCGGTGACTCTTTCGACGAGGCATTGCTCAATTCTCTCATTGCTACAGGCTACAAGATTCCTTCTAAGGACAAGGGCGTAATGATTTCTTCTGGTAGTGCAAAGGAGAAAGCATCTATGCTTGATGCCGCTCAGGCTCTGACTAAGGCTGGATATAAGGTATATGCCACCCAGGGCACAGCCGATTATCTCAATGCCAACGGTGCCAAGGCTATCGCTGTAGGATGGCCTGACGAGGACGGTTCTAATGTCCCTAACGTAATGGATATGATAGCAAGCCATGAGTTTGACCTCATCGTAAACATTCCAAAGAACCACTCTTCTCGTGAGTTGACCAACGGATATAAGATTCGTCGTGGAGCAATCGACCACAACATTCCACTTATGACCAACGCTCGTCTCGCTTCTGCCTTCATCGAAGCATTCTGCCGCATTGGCATCGAAGACCTTCAGATTAAGGCTTGGCAGGATTATGAGTAAGTCATCACCATGCGAAAGCATAGTTATCACGCAGTAAAAGCACTCTTTTCTCTCTGACAGAAAAGCATTTATACGACAGCTGGTTTGAGTTTTCTTCTCAAGCCGGCTGTTTGTTTTTGGCATTAAAGAGGGCGCACAGAATGACTATATTAGTAGGTAAGTAGGTGATCAAAATTATTTTGATTACATACTTGTCATCATCTACTTATATCGTCAGCATCCATCAAAACCATATCTATAATCAATAATTATCCTTATTTATTCGTTTATTAAGAAAAAAAACTATAACTTTGAACCTCAAAACCGACTAAGCTGTCTATAAAGACTGTGACAGTCAGACTATTCACATTCGTTGGCGGACAACATACACGATAATATATCTCCGGAATGAAAAAAAACATTTGGACACACGATGAATTAGTGCTTGCTCTGGCGCTATACTTCCAACTTCCATTTGGCAGATTAAATCGCTGTACTCCAGAAGTAAAAGAATTAGGAAGACTATTGGGAAGAGGTGAAAACTCTGCAGCAATTCGTCTTACTAACTTTGCTGCTTGCGATCCATATATTTTATCCACTGGTCGTCATGGAATGACAAGTGGAAGAAACGTATGTATGCCCGTATGGGAAGAATATGTCAACGATAAAGAAAGACTATTCAAAGAGGCGGCGGAAATCAAAGCACGCATTCAGCAAAAATCCTTAGAGCAAACACTTGATATCAAAGATTCAGACCTTATAGGTACTACAAAGGAAGTGATAATACGTCAAAGGGTGAATCAGAATGTATTCCGCACGATGATACTCAATAACTATAATTGCCAATGTGCTATCACTGGAATAAATGATTCACGCCTCCTTAATGCAAGCCACATCATTCCTTGGGCAGAGAGAGAAAACACCCGACTAAATCCAGAAAATGGGATTTGTCTATCTGCGCTTTATGATAGAGCGTTCGATAAAGGTCTGATAACCATACGCCCTGACGACTATACCATCATGATTTCTCCCTCTTTAAGGGACACTCTGACGCAAAATGTGTTTGCAGAACATTTCGGAAAGATAGAGAATAGGCAAATAATTCTTCCAGAAGAACATCTACCTAATAGATCATTCCTACAGTATCACGCAAAGAATATATATATAAGATAAGTATGCAGAATCCTAACATCTCAACCGGAGTCTATGAACAAATAATCAATCGCCTCTTCAAATTAAAATTGGATGAGGTAGATGCAGATCGTTTCTTTATTGGAAAGAAAATGATTACGAAGGAGGATGCAGTTCATATCCTAAGTAAATATTTACAACACCTGATAGAAATAGCATTCGTTGGCGCTCCAGAAGATGTAGATGCCGACAAATATACTGATTTCGTAAATTCCGTAATCAAGACATTAGGACGTGAATTTAATATTGCCGACACAGAGCTCGACCTTATAGATGCGCAGAAAAGCATTCTTACAGCCGTGGTGGACCGTACTAATTGCGAATATCCTGATATCGAAAAGCATTTGAGAGCCATCACTCCTATCACCTCATTGAGTCGCAGTGCGTTATTCTTTGGAGGAAGGGGACCTGCCGATATGGAGAGCGAATTAAATAGAGAGATACTATGTTCTGATGAAATATGCTGGGTAGTATCATTTATAAAGACGAGCGGACTCAATCTACTATGGGATAGTTTGAAGCATTTTACAAGGGCAGGAAAGCGATTACGCATTATTACTACCACCTATACAGGAGCGACGGATTATGATGCAATAGTCCGTTTGGCTACATTGCCTAACACAGAGATTAAGATTTCATACGATGGTACGCAAGACCGTTTGCATGCAAAATCATACATATTCCTCAGAAATTCTGGTTTCCATACTGCATATATAGGGTCAAGTAACCTCTCTCGCTATGCCTTGAAGGATGGTAAGGAATGGAATTTCAAAGCCACACAATTTGAATTGCCTCAAATCATAGAAGAAGTGCGCAATTCCTTTGAAACATATTGGCATGACGATACTTTCGAATTCTTTATTCCTGGCGATAGTGATGCCCGACTAAAGAAAGCATTAGGCATAGATTGGGAGACACCATTGCTTGATTTTTCCGCTCTCGATCTGATGCGAGCAAAGGACTATCAGCAAGAGATATTGGAGAAATTGGACGTAGAACGTAATGTGCATAGACATTTCCATAATCTCGTAGTAGCAGCTACAGGTACGGGTAAGACTGTCATTGCTGCTTTCGACTTTAAGCGATTCCGTGAAGCGCATCCTGACTGTCATTTCCTTTTTATTGCTCATCGTCAGGAAATATTGCGTCAAGCCATGCAGACTTTTCGCATTGTGCTCGATGATCCAAACTTTGGAAGTGTGTGGGACGGAAATAACGAACCATCTAATTATCAGCATGTTTTTGCAAGCAAGGACACACTACGCAATCGTATAGAAAACCTTCGACTGACAGAGGACTATTATGACTATATGGTGGTAGATGAGGTTCACCATATAGTGGCTCCTACATACGTCAAGCTGATGACTTTTTTCAAGCCTCAGATACTCCTTGGACTTACTGCAACGCCAGAACGAACTAACGAGCAAGAGGATATTACCACATTCTTTGATGGGCATATCTCTGCCGAAATTCGTCTGCCAGCCGCTCTTAATGCTGGTTTGCTCGCTCCATTCCATTATTATGGTATTCCTGATAATGTCGATTTGACGGAAGTGAAATGGAGCGGACATGGATATGATATCTCTGAATTATCACGTATCTATACTCAGAATGATTTCCGCACAGGCCTTATTCTGAAGAAGATGCAGGAATACATCGGAAATAATAATCTGCATAAGGTGCGAGCCCTCTGCTTCTGTGTGGACAAAGAGCACGCTCGATTTATGAATGCTAAATTCACTTTGGCAGGTCTAAAGACGGCAGTGCTGACGAGTGATGATGACAATCACTATCGTAGAAATATCAAGCAACAGTTTCAAGCTGGAGTCATCCATTATCTCTTTGTCGTTGACTTGTTCAATGAAGGTGTGGATATTCCAGAGATTGACACCATTCTCTTCCTTCGTCCAACGGAGAGTGCCACGGTCTTTCTTCAGCAATTCGGTCGCGGACTTCGTTTGCATAAAGGGAAAGACCATCTGACAGTGCTCGACTTTGTAGGACATTCACGTGCCGAATTTAGCTATAAAGAGCGTTTTGAGGCATTGATAGGACGACATTCGCGAGGTATAAAGGAAGAAATTGAGGGCGGATTTACCAATGCTCCTTTCGGATGCAAGATTATTCTGGAAGAAAAAGCTAAAGAAGAAATCTTAGCTAATATCGATGGATACCTACGTAGCCTCAATAAAAACCGAATTATCAAGGAAATAGCTCGCTATCATGAGACTTGCCAAGGAGCTTTTTCTATGAAGGGATTTCTGGCTTATAGCCATATTCCTTTTTATAAATTATATAGTAATATTACTTGGGGAGAACTATGTAAACAGGCTGGAGTTCAGGAAGATATATCTGTTCATTCTGAGCAATTAAAGTATGCCGTGAAGAATAAATGGCTTGCTACGGATTCTTTCTCGTATTTCACTCTGCTTATGCGTTTTGCAGAAAGCAATTTCAAGTGTGATATTCAGGCTTTCACAGAACAAGAAAGACGTTGCGCTGTGATGCTCTACTACGATTTGTTTAACAATGCAGGACACTTTACTGGGATTGACGAGATGTTTTCTGATTTGGCTTCTGACAGATTGTTTGTCAAAGAGTTTAAGGAAGTAATCTCTTATCTCAGAGATAAATGCTCGGCACCGGAGAAAGAGGATAATTCTGTCTATAAAGATTGGAATCCACTACGTCTGCATGGCATATATACCAAAGCACAAATACAGGCAGCTCTCGGACTCTCCACCTTACTACGCAAGTCTCCTTCACGCGAAGGAATGGAGCGATTGAGGGATATAAAGCTGGAAGCTATGTATGTGGACATAATCAAGAAGCGTGAGGAAGGCTCCACGACAGCATATCAAGACTATGCTCAGAATCGTGAGTTTTTCCATTGGGAAACGCAAAACCGTGTGCGTGAAGGTAGTAGAGAGGCGGAAGCTTATCGAAATGGAGAGAATAATATGCTCTTGTTTGTCAGACAACAAGTAGAACATCCTGACTATGGATGCCGTATGGGTTTCACTTATTTAGGGCAAGTGACGCTGAAGAGCATTGAGGGCTCAAATCCGATGCAGATCGTTTGGCATCTGAATACCCCAATGTCTGAGGCTACTTATGCCTTTGCCAGTCAATATAAAGCTATAGGATAATGGAAAAGAAAAGACAGATAGAAGTGGTGGCTGCAATAATCACTAATAATAATAAGGTATTCGCTACACAGCGTGGCTACGGCGAATGGAAGGACTGGTGGGAGTTTCCTGGTGGAAAAATGGAAACTGGGGAGACTCCTGAGGATGCTCTTTGCAGAGAAATACGTGAAGAGTTGGCTACAGAAATCACAATGGGAGAATTGCTTACCACCGTGGAATATGATTATCCTAAGTTTCATCTTATCATGCATTGTTACATTTGCAAGATAAAGGAAGGACATCTCACCCTACTGGAGCATGAAGCCGCCCGCTGGCTGACAAAGGAAGACTTCGACTCTGTCCGCTGGCTTCCGGCTGATGAAGAGGTAATCAAAGCATTGAGAGAGCGAAACTCCTGATTTCTGCTTTGACTTATCTTTTTTAGGCGTAGAGAAAAGGCAATGGGATGAATGTCTTTTTCCAAAGAAAAAAAAAGCGGGATTATTGCTCTTTAACTCATTATTTTTTGTAATTTTGCAAAATGACATAAATGGTTATATCTGATTGCGATGAAACCGTGTGCTACGAAATTTAATACCAATAAAAAAAACATGAGAAAAATGGAAGTAAAGGAAGGATTTATGCCCTTCATGGGCTATCAGACGTATTATCGCATCGTAGGAACTACCGAAGAAGGCAAGAGTCCTATTATCCTCTTGCATGGCGGACCTGGCAGTACTCACAATTATTTTGAACTATTGGACAGAGTGGCAGAAACAGGCAGAGCTGTCATCATGTATGACCAGTTGGGTTGTGGTCAATCTTTCGTGGAAGGTCATCCTGAACTATGGACTCCTGAGACGTGGCTCAACGAACTCTGTGCTCTCATCGATCATCTCCATCTGGAGCATTTTCATCTCCTCGGACAGTCTTGGGGCGGTATGCTCACCATCATCTATCTGATGGAGAGACAAGCCAAGGGCGTGAAGAGTGCTATCCTCAGCAGTACGCTTTCGAGCAGCAAACTGTGGGGCAGCGAGCAGCATCGCATGATAAAGTTTATGTCGGAAGAAGACCAGCGTGCCATTGCCGAGGCAGAGGCTACTGGAAACTTCTCTGGTGAGGCTTATCTCAAGGCTAATGCGCATTTTATGCTTCAGCATTGCGCTGGGGAGGTGACAGAAGATAGTCCTGAGTGTCTTCGCAGAAAGAAGCGTGCTGGCGCAGAGGCTTACCTTTACGGCTGGGGACCTAATGAATATAATCCTACTGGTTCGCTGCGCGATTATGATTACACTGCCCGATTGGGCGAGATACAAGTGCCATGTCTGGTAATGAGTGGCACTGACGATCTCTGCACTCCTTTAGTGGCAAAGACCCTCTATGACGGCATTCCTGATTCCAAATGGCATCTCTTCGTAGGGGCTCGCCACATGCCATTTGCCGAGCAGAATGATGAGTATTGTCAGGTACTCGAAGAATGGCTTGCAGAGAAAGATTGATAATGTGGTGTGGTTGGCTGGTTGGTTGTTTAGTTGTATGGTTGATTGGTACTGTCTTCCAGACAGCCGTCTCTCTCTTTCATTTAATCCCGAGACTTCGTCCCGGGTTACTCTCGCTGCGCTCGGTATTGGCTTCCAGCCAAATCTACCAACAAACAATAAGACAACTATACAATAAGACAACTATACAATAAGACAACTATACGAGAAACCTGTCTGGAAGACAGTACCGAGCGAAGCAAGAGTAACCCGGGACGAAGTCTCGGGTATGATAAAAGCATAGGGGGGCTGCTGTCTGGAAGACAGTACCTTACTCCTACGTGTTTATTGTAGTATAGTACAAACCAACCAAAAACCAACAACCAACTATAAAGAAATTTAAATGAATCAGTCATTTGGATAAAAAATAAAAAAAACGAAAAACATATTTGGCGTTATTTTGATAATTTCTTATTTTTGCCTTTTGAAACAAAAAGAAGAAGAACGATTCGGGAGTCCAACTCCTGTAAAGGTAAAAAGAAATGAAGAAAATATTATTATCCATATTACTCACCCTTTTGGTATGCAAGGTATCTGCTTACGATTTTCTGCGAGCAGTGAAAAATGAGTTGCCTGGAGGATATAATTTCTGGGTCTATACGCCAGTGGATTATTTCTATTCGCAAGAGCAGACACCCGTCATCATCTTCCTGCATGGCGCAAGCCTTTGTGGAAAGAATCTGGACAGAGTAAGGAGATACGGACCACTGGACGCTATCGTCAAGGGACGTGCTATAGATGCCCTCACCATCGTGCCACAAAACCCTGGAGGAGCGTGGAGCCCAAAGAAGATTATGGATATGCTCGACTGGGTGAAGAAGAATTACCCTTGCGACTCCACCAGAGTCTATGTTCTTGGCATGAGTCTGGGCGGATACGGCACGATGGATGTATGTGCCACGTACCCAGACCGCATAGCGGCTGGCATGGCTCTCTGCGGCGGTTGCTCGCTCAAGGATGTAAGCGGCTTGGGCGATTTGCCATTTTGGATTATTCATGGCACAGCAGACAGAGCGGTGCCTATAAAGAAATCGAAGGTGGTAGTAGAGCAATTAAAACAGGAAGGCAAAGACTCCCGACTGATATACGATTGGTGGAAAGGCGCCAATCATGGCACGCCAGCCCGCGTCTTTTATCTGAAGAAGACCTACGAGTGGCTCTTCTCGCATAGTCTGAGGGATAAGAACAGACCAGTAAACAAGAATATCAACATCTCTATGAGTGATTTGCGGAAAGCGTATGGCGACATGACAAAGAACGCCGCACAGCCCGAACTGATAGATGGTCTGAGCATCATCAATGCGGAAAGCAATGAATATTGATAATCAAAGCTGTGCCTGACACTCTGTGTGAAAGTATTTCCCTTGCTATAATGTTTACCTTTGCAAAACAGATTGGTATGATAGTATTTGACAAGCATGGAGAATACACTTTGATAAGCAAGAAATAACATTTGCCCACCCGTTTTATATAATGCTAAATAGGTGATTATTTTGCCCATTCACTTATATGAAAAAGATAGTTCTGGCTTTTGATTCTTTCAAAGGTTGCATCACAGCAAAGGAGGCTTGCGATGCAGCTGCTATGGGTGTGCTCTCTGTATGCCCAGAGGCTACAGTTGTGCAAATGCCTATGAGTGATGGCGGAGAAGGTCTCGTGAAGTGCGTCTGCCAGATCATACCCACCCAGACCATAAGCATCAGAGTGCATGGACCTCTGAAGGAAGACATCATGGCTGAGTATGCACTTTCTATGGATGGCAGGACGGCTTATATGGAAATGGCGGCTGCAAGCGGACTGACACTTGTGCCACAAGATAAGCGCAACCCTATGGTTACCACCACTTATGGCGTAGGCGAAATGATTGCTGATGCTGTAAGGCGTGGTTGCAAAACCATCATCATGGGATTAGGCGGAAGTGCTACCTGTGACGGTGGACGTGGCATGATAATGGCTTTGAGAGATAATGACTGCCTCAATCCCGACTGCAATGTGATTGCCGCCTGCGATGTAAGCAATCCACTATTTGGCAGAAACGGTGCCGCTTACATCTTCGCGCCGCAGAAGGGCGCTACTCCAGAACAGGTAGCCTTATTGGATAATCATCTCCGAACTTTCGCCAGGGAGACAGAGCTTGCTGGCATTGCCTCCCCCAGTCTGGCGGATTATCCCGGAGCAGGGGCAGCTGGCGGTTTAGGCTATGCTCTCCTCGCATATCTCAAGGCAGAGTTGCATTCCGGCATTGACATCATGCTTGATCTTGCCAATTTCGACGAAGCAATAAAAGATGCTGACCTCGTCGTCACTGGTGAAGGGAAGTCTGACGAACAGACACTGATGGGTAAAGTGCCGCATGGAGTATTGAGGCGGTGTAAGAAATTGGGAGTGCCGGTATGGTTGCTATCAGGCTCTATAGAAGATACATCTGGAATACTCACTAAGAGTTTTGATTTCATCAGAAGCATCAATGATGGCAACAATCGTCCTATCTCTGTACTCTTACAGGCTGATGTGGCAAAAGAGAATTTGACTAAGACAATGAAAAATCTTACAAAAGACGATGAATAGAATAGCATTTATCACAGGTGCCACAAGTGGCATCGGAGAAGCCTGCGCTCGCAAGTTTGCTGAGGGCGGCTATGACTTGATTCTCACTGCACGTCGTGCAGATAAACTGGCTGAGATAAAGCAGGAGTTGGAGTCTGAAAAGACAAAAGTGGAGGTTTTGGCATTTGATGTCCGAGATGCTAAGGCGGCCAAGGAAGCAATAGAGTCACTAAAGCCGGAATGGCAGAAGATAGATGTGCTCATCAATAATGCTGGTCTGGCTCTCGGTTTGGAGAAAGAGTATGAGGGCAATCCGGACGACTGGAATACGATGATAGACACAAATATAAAGGGACTCCTTACTATGACGCGCCTTATCGTCCCTGGTATGGTGAAACGCAATGAGGGTCATGTAATCAACGTGGGAAGCGTGGCAGGAGATGCTGCGTATGCTAACGGTAATGTCTATTGCGCCACGAAAGCGGCTATAAAGGCTATAACTGATGGCTTGCGCATTGATGTGGCTGAATCTGCCGTGCGTGTCACTAATCTCAAGCCGGGATTGGTGGAAACAAACTTCAGCAATATTCGTTTCCATGGCGACAACCAACGTGCAGAGAATGTCTATAAAGGCATCACGCCTCTTACAGGAGCCGATATAGCCGATGTAGCATTCTATGCAGCTTCGGCTCCAAAGCATGTGCAAATAGCAGAAGTTCTTATCCTCGCAACGCATCAAGCGAGTGGCAGCGTGATACATAGGGAAATGTAGGTTGGCTTGCGGGATGAAATATCAATATAATGATAGGTTGTCTGGTTGTTTTGTTGTTTTGTTGTTTTGTTGTCTGGTTGATTGGTACTGTCTTCCAGACAGCCCCCTCTCTCTTTCATGTAATCCCCGAGACTTCGTCCCGGGTTACTCTCGCTACGCTCGGTATTGGCTTCCAGCCAAATCTACCAACAAAGAACTATACAACAAGTCTAATAAACAACTATACAACAAGACTAATAAACAACTATACAACAAGACTAATAAACAACTATACAACAAGACTAATAA
>SAMEA104315429__coassemble_420_pt1 | contig 36458 bp, 24 predicted proteins | sample SAMEA104315429__metabat2_high_PE_009 | metagenome-assembled genome bin SAMEA104315429 (sample SAMEA104315429) | gut metagenome | biome: Monkey gut; feature: monkey-associated habitat; material: faeces | place: China | collected 2013
AGGTTGCGCTTAAGCTTTAGCACTATGTGCACCAAAATTTGCGAAGAGCCAAATAAAATGTCGAAATGTAATTCCACCCTTCCACCTCGGGGTAGTTATCGTTTTGATAATCAGGAGTTTATTGACGGTGGAATTATGGGTGGAATTAGGGTGGAACTTCATGTAATTCCACCATAGTTTCACCCATAATTCCACCTTATCTAACATGTTGATTATTAAATGAATAACCTCTCCGAGGTGGAAGGGTGGAATTACAAACGACAAAAAATATTTTTAGAGAATAACTGCCGAAAAGTTGTGAATAGATGTTAATTTTGTACTGTTTTACTCCAATACACCCCATTAATTATCCCTTAACCACAGAATAGTCCATCCAGAGAGGGGTGGGGTAGGGCTCTATGTAAAAGCTAAGTTATTAGTGAGTAAAAGCTATGCTATTATGAGGTAAAAGCTATGCTATTATGAGGTAAAAGCTATGTTATTAGTGAGTAAAAGCTATGTTATTAGGAGATGAAGGTTTAGATACATGACTTTAACTGAGACTTGCGGTATTTCTTTTTCGTGTGTAGCTTCTAATAATTTGAAGAGTTGTTTTTTTTGTAATGTTTGCATTGCAATTTGTTGTACAATATTATCTGATGATAATCTTTTTGTTTTAATGTCGTGGAATACGTGTGATGTTTCTCAATCTTTTTTGTTGGTTTTATTTTTTTTGTTTAATTTTGCAATATATAAAGTTTACAACTCGATAGTATTAAATCTGAAATTTAAGTAGGTATTCAAAATCATTTTGATAATGAATAGATAATAATAATTGTTTTTCATCATTATAATATCTATACTCTCTTGTGCGCATCTTCGTCCTGTTTCATCAGTCATGATGCTCGCATCATTTCTTCTTCGACAGATTATAGTTGCATCACAATAGAGCATAGCTATTATAAAAATTATTCTGATCACCTACTAAATCATAAATAAACCTAAAGATACACTAATCTAATTGATTACAAATCTATTTGATTCACTGTTTCTATATAAAATGGGTAATAAGAATAATTCTGATTACTTACTTTTAACAACGGTTATACTAAACTATTTGGTGATATTTATTTCAAATTGCCATCGTAATTCTATAGTTTTGATTTTGTTAGAACAGACAGTCACCAAGCATATAGGATTAAATAAAATTGTCAATGTGAATGATATAATATTACATCAAATTCAAGAAAGACAATAACGACCCAACTATAAGGTGATAGTCCTTAATTCTTCCACCATATACGGAGTTACCTTATAACGGTAAATCCAAGTTGGGGTACTTCTTACGACAAGAAGAAAGTCATTGACAGCAATGAGGATTCTAAGTATCGTCTGGAGCTCAAGAATGAGTTTGGTAAAACCGCAGAATTAGGTTGCGCCTTTGGCACAGCAGCCGATGGATGCGTAGTAGGCTTAGGCTTCGCCGAAAAGATGGAGCTCAGTTTTACCATCCATAATCTCTTCGCTGTTCCGCAGTTCTGATAAACGTATGATGTGAATAGATTCCCCAACAGGTGATGCGCAAACCGTGCACCGCCCGATATCCCTCAAAAAAAACAAAAAAAACAATGAACAAACTCTTAAAACAAGTCCTAATAGCCCTTCCATTCCTAATCACTGCAATCTCTTGCGGAAGCGATGACGATTCAGACGGACTATCCGTAATCGATTTCACCGTCACGCCCACCACATTGCAGTACACTAAGGAAGGCGGAACAAAGTCCATCAGTGCAAGAGCACCGCAGACAGTCACAGCCATAAGCGACCAGACATGGTGCACCGTCTCTGTAGGTGAAGCCACGCCAACCCTCAAGGTCACGCCAATCAAGGTGACTGTAGAGGAGAATAAGACGCAAGAAGCCCGCTCTGCAGTAGTCACCATAAAGGCAGGAAACGATAGTAAGACCGTCAGCGTGACGCAGGAAAAAGGCGAAGCCACAAGTCCTGCCCCATCGCCAAACCCTACAGGCAGCATCAAGTATGATGCCAAGGAAGTGGCAAAACTGATGTCGCCAGGATGGAACCTCGGTAATACTATGGAGGCTGGCAACAATAATGACTCATGGAAGAGCGTAGGCATCTCCACCGAGACATCATGGCAGAAGACCAAGACTTCCAAGGAACTCATCTCTTTCATCAAGGCGCAGGGATTCAAGAGCGTGCGTATTCCTTGTGCATGGGTGATGGGACATATCACCAATGCCACAGACTGCACCATCGACCCGGCATGGATGGCAAGAGTGAAGGAGATAGTAAACTACTGCGTCGAAGCCGACCTCTATGTGGTCCTCAATCAGCATTGGGACGGTGGATGGCTGGAGCACGATGGATTTACAGTTAATGCTGACGTTACAGTCAAGAAGCAGCAGCTCAGCAAGATATGGACACAGATAGCCACGTCATTCAAGGACTATGATGACCACGTCATCTTTGCAGGACTCAATGAGCCGGGAGTGGGCGGAGCATACAAGGACAATGGTAGCAATATCTCCGATGACCGACTGGCAAGTCGTCTTGCAGAATATGAGCAGACGTTCATTGATGCTGTGCGTGCCACGGGCGGAAACAATGAATATCGCGTACTGGTGGTGCAAGGTCCAGAGACCAATATAGATAAGACTGTGAAGCACAATTACATTGCTTCGCTCACCGACAAGCATCCTGGCAGACTAATGATGGAAGTGCATTTCTATGACCCTTACCAATTTACGATGATGGACAAGGATGCCAGTTGGGGCAAGATGTGGTATTACTGGGGAAAAGGCAATAATGGCACTGCCTCCAATCGTAATGCAAACAGCAATTACACAGAGAGCTACGTCAGCAGTCAGATGGCAAAGCTGAAGACAGCATTCGTGGATAAGGGATTCCCAGTCATCATAGGAGAGTTTGGAGCCAACCAGCGTTTCACTATTGGCAAGGACGTCGTCCATGATACTTCCATCCGTTCATGGTATGAGGCAGTGATCAAATACGCCATCACCAACGGCTGCATCCCATTCGCTTGGGACACCAACAGCGGTAATGGCATGACCATCATCAATCGCTCCACCGTCAAGGTATTAAATACCAATATGATGCTTGGCATCAAGCAGGGAAGTAATGGAAGCAAGTAAGGAGCGAAGCAATTATAAAATGAGGAATGTAGAATCGTGGTAAGACTTTTTGTTCTTGAGAAACTTCAAGAGAAGCGGCAAGGCAAAGAACGTAACTTCCATTCTACATTCCTCATTTTATCAAACCGTGTAAGTGTGTTTCTACTATACATCTAAACATTCAGCTATCGCATAGTTACAATACAAATACAACCATAAATCATCAAAAATCGGTATATAATAATATCATTAGGAGGAAAAACACTAAAAAGTGAGTAATTTTCAGTATATAATAGCAAAAAGTTAGTTAAATATTATTTTGTATAGACAAAATGTTGTACATTTGCAGAAGTTTCAAACCATTTAAAGAATTGATATCATGCAAATGTTATTTCAGAGATTAGGGTTGATATTGGTTCTTGCTTTGTATATGAATCATGCTGATGCACAAAATGTAAGCATCAGGGGAACAATCATGGATACGGAGAAGAACCCTATCGAGTATGCGACAGTGTCGTTTCCTGCTTTCAATCTTGCTGTTACCACCACGTCACAGGGATTGTATATCATCAAGAATGCCCCAAAGGGTAAGGTGAGAATGGTGGTAAGATACCTTGGTAAGCAGAGCGTGGATACACTGGTAAATGTCCGTAGCAATATGGTATTGGACTTTGTGATGAAAGAGGAAGACTTCCATATCAAGGAAGTTGTGGTGACAGCTCAGCGCAATGCCGCTGGTAAGGCAACCTCTTCCTACATCAATCGCAATGCCATAGATCACTTGCAAGCCACCAGTCTTTCAGATCTTATGGCCCTAACACCAGGCGGAATAAGCCGAAATCAGACGCTTGGAAGTAGTCAGACGCTAAATCTCAGACAGGTGGAAGGTGCTGACGGCACTGCTATGAACTCCCTCGGCACTGCTATGAACTCCCTCGGCACTGCTGTCATAGAGGATGGAGCACCATTGTCAAACAATGCAAACCTCTCCGCCCTTAATCCTACAGTGGCAGGTAATGCCAGAGCCCTCGGAGGAGGAGCCAGTGCTTCCACCGGAATAGATATCCGCAGTATTTCTACAGAGAACATTGAAGGCATCGAAGTAATTAGGGGAATACCGTCAGTAGAGTATGGAGACATCACGTCAGGAGCTGTGATTATCCATACCAAGGCAGGTCGTGAGCCATTGAGGATAAAGGCGAAAGCCAATCCTAATGTATATCAAGGCTCCATAGGTACAGGCTTTGATCTCGGAAAGCGATTTGGAGCCCTAAATATCAGTGGAGACTATGCTTACAATACCAACAAAGTGACTGAGAGCTATCGAAACTATCAGCGCCTTAACGCTAAGGCAATGTATAGCAATGGCTTCTTCGGCAATCGCCTGCGCAGCAACACCTCGTTCTCTTTCCTTTTTGGAAAGGATAGCCGTAAGCCAAATCCAGATGATGAAATAGCTATGATTCGCACGAAGGGAGAAACCTATGGGTTTACTCTCAATACCAATGGACTTTTCAATTTTGATAAAATGTGGCTGCAGAACATCAAGTATGTCCTCTCTGCATCTTATACATCTAAGAACAATTCCCATCAGGAGCGCTACACTTCAGCAAACTCCCATTATTCTGGTACATACACAGATGGAGCAGTGCTGAGCAATGTATTGGGCGAAAGGCTCTATGATACGGAAGGTAATGAGATAACGAATCTGACCAATGCAGGTGATACGTATTATGCACATTACCTCTCAAATGCTTATATCGGTTATAATGAGATAGATAGCCGTGAGGTGAATTTCTTTGGAAAGCTTTCTGCTAACTTCTTCAAGAACTTCGGACAGGTGAATAATGGTTTCCTTGTCGGAGTGGATTTCAAGAGTGATGGAAATGAAGGAGACGGTCAGAAATGGTCTGTAGATAATCCTCCTTACCGCAATCTCTCATATCCAGACGCTTCATATCGTCCACGAAGCTATAAGGATATACCTTATATAAAAACCTTCGGAGCATTCTTCGAGGATAATTTCTCATGGAATATAGCCAGCCATGTATTTAATCTGCAGGCAGGTTTGCGTTATGACCACACCAGTGTGGTGGGAAGCAAGGTAAGTCCACGCTTCAATGCTTCATTTGAAGTAATACCGGAAATATTTACCATCCGTGGCGGTTATGGTATTCTTGCCAAATTGCCAACGCTTTATTACCTCTATCCGGACAAAGCTTATTTCGAGTATGTCAACCTCAATGAAATGGCTAATACTAATATGCCAGAAAAGGACCGCCGTATCATTACCACCACAAAAATTATCGACAGCCAGAATAAGGACCTGAAGATTGCTACAAACCGTAAAGTGGAGGCAGGCTTCGACCTTAAGATTGGTAAGGTAAGTCTTTCTGCTACAGGATTCTTTGAGAAGCAAAGGGATGGATATACCATGGGCAAAGCTTTTATGCCATTCACAGTCAAGCAGTATGAACGTAATGAAGATGGCGCTTTGGCTTTGTCAAAGGAGAATGCTGTGCTCTCAGCATACAACACTCCTTCCAATGGCATCTTCTGTGAAACTAAGGGAGTGGAGTTTGAACTCAATGTAGGTCGTATCGAGTCCATACGTACTTCCTTCCAGCTCAATGGCGCATGGATGAAATCCAAGAGTTGGTCGGAATTGAGTGATTACTATGACAACTCCACAAGTGAATACAGCACACGTAAGAATATCGCTATATATAGTCCTCATAACTCAGAATTATACAACGAGCAGCTCGTCACAACTCTCCGTGCTACCCACAACATTCCAAGTATTGGCTTTGTAGTGACGCTTACTGCACAGGCTATATGGAAGCAAAGTAACTACACTAATTTCTATAACGACTCAATCCCAGTAGGTTATCTTTCTCTTGAGGATGGAAATGCACATTATTTCAAAGCAGGAGAATATACCAATACCACTCAGATTAAGGAAGCTGATATGGCATATCTGCTGCGCAATGTAGATCATATCAAAGCCATAAAGGAGAGCATTAGCCCTCTGTTCCAGTTTAACATCAATGTGACAAAGGAAATAAGCGACATCGCACGCATTTCATTCTTTGCCAATAATATGTTCCGCAGTTATCCACGCCGTGAGCGCAAACGTTATCCTGGTACATATTATACATATAACAACCAGTTCTTCTTTGGTATGGAATTGGCACTAAAATTATAGAAAGGAGAAACATTACATGAACAAGAAATATAAATATCTGATGATGATGGCATCAGTCTTGAGTCTGCTGACGACATCATGCACCAATTTCTCTGAAGCATCGGATGCAGAGAAGGCAGAGCCGCTCAATATAGGAGTCTCCATGACTATCAATGTGCCTAATCTCAAAAGCGTCAAAGACCTAAAGGTGAAGCTCGATGACCTAAAGGATGATTATCACTATGTGCTGCCTGTAAACGAAGCAGGAGATGTGACTATCAGCAATGTAATTCCGGGTATCTACACTATTTCCGTGTCTGGAAACGCTTATGACCAGAATGATGAGGAATATTATATCAACGGCAGCGTGGTCAACAAGGCGCTTTACACAGGTGAAACCAAGGTTTCCGTCGATGTGCAGGGATTGAAAGTAAGTCCGCTTATATTCAAGGAAATTTACTATGCAGGCAGTAAAGGATGGTATTTCCGTGACCAGTTCTATGAGATATACAACAATTCATCAGAAGTGCAGTATCTCGACGGAGTGTATTTCGCACAGTTGTATCCTACCAATGCCACCACAAAGCTGCCGGTTTGGAAGACCGATGATGGCGGAACATGCTGCTATGGTGAGCGAGTATGGAAATTCCCTGGAACAGGAAAGGACTATCCGCTCATGCCAGGCGAGAGCGCTGTCATCTCACAGTTTGCCGCAAACCATCAGATGGAGATATATAATCCGGAGTCTCCTGTCGATGGCAGCCACTCAGAGTTTGAGTTCAACATGAACAATCCTAACTTCCCTGACCAGCCAGCCATAGATATGCTGCACGTATTCTTTCAAGGTAAAGCAGAAATGGGATCAATGCCACAGTTCCTTACGCCTGTATTCGGAGGCGCATTTGTCATCTTCAGAATACCAGATGGCGTGGCTTGGGACCCAGTCAATGATGAAAAATGGAAAAACTATGACGGCAAGAGCACTATGCCAAAGGCGAAGATACCTAATCAGTACGTACTCGATGCAGTGGAATGTGTCAACAACGAGTCAAAATCTGACGCTAAACGCATACCGGCAGTGCTCGATGCAGGAACGACATGGGTAGGTGCTACATATTGCAGTCTTGGAGTTGCACGCAAGGTAATGGTGGAAAACGGTGATACACTACGCCGTGAAAACGGTGCAATAATCTATCAGGACACCAACAACAGCACCGATGACTTCGAGCGTGGAGTGGTTCCTGTCATGCATCGCAATGGGTCAGGCGTACCTTCATGGAATGCCACATATAACAAATAACATGTAAAACGCAAACTATGAACAAAATGAACAGCAAGATATTATATACGCCATTCCTGGCAATAGCCATGATGAATGCCGCTGCTCCAGTAGCTGCACAGGAATCAAAGGGCTGGTCTCCTGCGGCATTGGAGATGCAGAAAGAGTCAAAACTATGGTTCGGATCGCAGAATGCCGCTGGTGCAGTATTCGAAAGTCAGAAGAATTACAGCACTCTTCGCATAGGTTATGACCATTCTTCTGGCAATTTCAAGCCGGCACAGACGGGAGAGAAGACCGGCAATCTCAACATATATTCGGAAGGTTTCGTCAATCTCGGGTCGTCACTCGTATGGGGAGAGTTCGATTTCACGCATGAAAATGCAGACGATGCTCTGTTTAATGCTTCCATAACTGACCCTTATCGCGGTCAGCCATATTATGTAGTGGATGACGGATTGGCAAGTGACTGGCGCAACCAGCATTATCATCTGCGCTTTAGAGCTTCTACTCCAGTGGTATGGAAACGCTTCTCTTTCGGTATTGATGGAACTTATAAGGCTTCACTCTCTGCCAAGCAACGCGACCCGCGCACTGATACGCGTTACTATAATCTTAGGTTGATGCCGGGCGTAGTAGTGGCTTTGGGTGACTATAATCGCATAGGAGCAAATATGATATATTCTTCCATCAAGGAAGAATCATCGATGACAAAGAGCAATGACTATGTAGATCAGACTTATTATGAGATGTATGGTCTCGGAGTGGCAAGTTCTGGACTCGGAACAGGACGTACGACAAACTATTTCGGTAATAAATGGGGATTCGGATTGCAGTACAATCATGAACACGATGGATGGAATATCCTTGGCGAATTCTTCTGGAACCGCTGCGTAGAGAATGTCGAGATAAGCTTTACCACGCCTAAAAAGGACGCAATGACCAATGATAAGGTCATTGGAGGCAGATTTACAATCGAGAAGCAAGGACGCCTTTTCAAGCACATTCTTGCCGCTGGCTATACGCATCGTAGCATTGACGGCATACAATATCTGTCTCAACGCGACAATACTGAGAACTATCAGGGTTGGATTACGTTGCATTCAGACATCCGTTCCACATACAAGACCGACAATTTCCACGCCAAATACTCCATCATCAGAAGCAATGATGACGAATACTCATGGCGTGCGGATGCCAGCATAGACCTTGTCAACAAGGATGATGAGTTCATATTGCCAAAGTCAACGATGGACAGCAAGAACATATATATAAATGTGGACTTCAAGAAAAACATCATATTGAAGGGCGATATGAACCGAAGACTGCTGGCAGAAGTAAGGGGCGGAATGAAGAATGCCACGTCAGGAGAGTATTCCTACAACGGTTCGTATGCCTCATATCCTACTGTCACCAAGCTCATGCCTTTGGAAGAGAACTATCTGATGTGCGATGCCTGGAATGCAGGAGCATCACTTACCTATTCGCAACTCGTCAAAAAGGACGCTGATGTGAATGCTTATGTCAAGCTGGACTACGACTATCAGAAGGCGCAAGACTTCGATTTCTCAAAGCGTACCACGTTTGCAGTGACGCTCGGAGCTAATTTCTAAACCATAAACAGATTAAAGGTAGAGGATATAATCTAAAATCCTATGGCCTCATACCTATTTTATAATATTGACTATCCGATTATGAAGAAGAACATAAAGGTTCTTGTTTCGACTATAATAATGACTATCGTCTGTGCCCCAATTTGGGCGCAGACGATAATCCGTCCTGAAAACAAGACGAAAAAGCAGACATCTTTTGCTGTGATTGTGGATAAAAAGACATGGAATCACTGCTCAGAGGTAATCAGGGAATACCAGAAGATGCTTGGGAAAGAGGGTCTTCCAGCCTTTATTATCTACGATGAATGGAAGCGACCAGAGGATGTGAAGACGCAGTTGACGCGCCTTCATGCTGACGAAAGCCTGGAGGGAGCGGTCTTCATCGGTGACATTCCAATCCCAATGATACGCCAGGCACAGCATCTAACCTCGGCTTTCAAGATGTCAGAGGAAAGCTTTCCTTGGCGAGAAAGCTCTGTGCCGAGTGATAGATTTTATGATGATTTCCATCTGAAATTCGATTTCCTGAAGCAGGATTCGGCTGATTATGCCATGTTCTATTATAATCTTGCTGCAAAGTCACCGCAGCAAATACAGTGTGATATCTATACCGGAAGAATCAAACCTGTCGCCAATGGCAAGGATAAATACCAGCAGATCAATGATTATCTGTGGAAAACAATAATTCAACATCAATCATATAACCATCTGCATAATTTCCAATCATACACAGGTCATGGCTCTTATTCTAACTCTTTGACAGCATGGACGCAGGAAGCATTCACTATCAGGGAGCAGTTTCCCCGCATATTTGACACTCAAGGGCGTGCTCATTTCCTGAGATACAGCATGTTTGACTATCCGAAACAGACCGTAATAAATATCTTGAGACGTGATGACATCGACCTTATGATATTCCATGAGCACGGTACACCGGACAGACAGTATCTCTCTGCGACACCTGAAACGTCGGATTTTCGTAGTCATGTCGAGACGGTGAAATACAGTTTACGCGACTTGATGAGGCGTACGGTAGAGCGAAATGGCAATAAATCTGAACTGTATGCCAAGTATTCGCAGAATTATGGCATAGATTCCACATGGTTTGCAGGATGGGATGACAGTGTGAAAATCAGAGAAGACTCCCTGCTTGACCGGAAGACTGGTATCATGCTGGATGATGTCAGCAGGATAAATCCTAACTCAAGGATGATAATCTTTGACGCTTGCTACAATGGAGACTTCAGAGAAAAGGACTACATTGCGGGACGTTACATCTTCGCTGACGGTTGGACGACAGTCTGTTTCGCTAATACTGTCAACGTATTGCAGGACAAGATGGCAAATGAAATGCTCGGATTGCTCGGTTTGGGTGCCCGCGTCGGTCAATGGGCACAGGCTACAAACATACTGGAAAGCCATATCATAGGCGATCCTACCTTCCGCTTTGTGAGCAATGACCCTAAGATAAATCTCGCTTCCGAGCTCAGTAAGCCTTATGATGAGAAAGCGGAATTGAAGAGATTGCAATCACCTTACTGCGACATACAGAACATAGCGCTGCATCGTCTCTATGCCAATGGCTACAAGAATATATCAAATCTGTTGGCAAAGACCTATTGTGAGTCTCCATTCGCAATGGTAAGATACACAGCAATCTCATTGTTGAAGAAGTTGGCTGACGTGAATTTCCAGAATATTCTCGATAAATCCATTCATGACAGCAATGAGTTCATACGTCGATGCACCGTGAAATGGATGGCGGAAGTAGGGCTTGACCGATATGCTTCGCCAATGGTCAAGGAATATGCGGAGAACTTTTTCTCTGAGCGTGAGGCGTTTAATGTGATCATGTCCATCAGAAGTTTCAGCGAAAAGGCATTCAAGGACGCTTTGACAGAGAACATAAATAATAGCTATATCAATGATAAAAAGACGAGAAGAGAAGAATTGGAGAAGGCTTTCGACAACCAACCATCCTATAACAAAACCATATTTGACCGCAAGGCATCTGTGCGTATGCGCTCCATGATGATCAGTTCGCTGCGCAATAACAAGATTGCTGCCACGCTCGACCGGTATCTACAACTAATGTCGGACAAATCTGAAGACCTGAAAGTCAGATGGGCTATGCTCGATGCCTTGGCATGGTATGACCTATCTGCACGCAAAGCCGACATTGCTGCTGCGGCAAAGGCTATAATGGATGATGTGAATGAGGATGCTTCCCTTAGGGAAAAAGCCGAGAGAACATATTATAGATTAATAAATTGAACCGTATTGTCATGAATAACAGAATAATAACAGCATTGTCCTTCTTCGTGGTTCCTGTCATGGTATTGGCAAATTCCTTTGCGATAGTCATCGACCGGACTACTTATTCCAAAGCGAAAGATGCAGTGGAAAACTACAGAAAGGCCGTAGAGCATGATGGACTGAAGACCTATCTGATAGCTGCAGAATGGGCAAATCCGTCACAGGTGAGGGATTCTTTAAAGGCTTTGTATAATCGCGACAAGACTTTGGAGGGCTGCGTCCTCGTTGGCGATATTCCGATTGCAATGATTCGTAACGCCCAGCACATGACTACCGCCTTCAAGATGAATGAACAGACCTTCCCGATTAGGGAAAGCTCCGTGCCGAGCGACCGGTTTTATGACGACCTTCATCTGAAATTCAAATACCTGTCGCAGGACAAAGATGACTCGGCACTGTATTATTACAAGCTCACGGAGGACAGTCCGCAGCGTCTTAATCCCAATTTTTATTCTGCCAGAATAAGGTATCCAGAAGGGAAGGACGGCGACAAGTATCAGGCAATAGCAGACTTCCTGAACAAAGCTGCTAAGGCAAAATATGCCCAGCCTAACAAGTTGGACCAAGTGGTCTCTTATAATGGCGCTTCATATAATATGGATTGCTTGATGGTCTATATGGATGAGGAGAAGGCTTATCGTGAGAATTTTCCTCTGGCATTCCAGAATGGTACAGGATTCAAGCATTGGAACTTCCGTATGAACCATGCCATGAGAAACTATTTGCTTAGCGAACTCAAGCGTGATGGCATTGATGTATTTATGTTTCATGAACATGGAGCGCCCGACCAGCAACTTGTCAATGGTAATGAAGCATGTCAAGAGACTTCTTCCAGATTGGCTTCTGTCAAGCGTGAAATATACAGTCATACTAAGAAAAGGGCGAAAAAGGGCGAATCATTGGACTCTCTCCAGCAGATGTTCTCTGTAAAGTTCGGACTGGCAGCAGGATTCTGGGATGACTATGCCAATGCAGAATATTGGAAGAAGGATTCCATAGCTCATGCCGAATCTTATATTTCTCTGCCAGATTTGGAGAATATAGTCTCAAATCCTACATTTGTCATGTTCGATGCCTGTTATAATGGTTCTTTTCAAGATAAAGATCAAATAGCAGGACGATATATTTTCAATCCTGGAAGCACACTTGTGGTGCAGGGCAACACTCGCAACGTGCTGCAGGACCGCTGGACAATTGAGATGATAGGACTTCTTTCGCATGGAATACGTGTGGGACAATACAACAAACTCGTTGCCACCCTTGAGGGACATCTCATCGGCGACCCGACAGTTCGCTTTGCTCCTATCTCTGCAAACACCGTCTCCACAGATATCCTGACAAAGGCAGACAACAGAAAATATTGGAATAGACTGACCAAAAGTAAATATCCAGACATTCAGAGCTTAGCATTGAGAATGCTGGCAGATTGCGATTTTGGGCTATCTGAAGGCAATGAAAAGGCAAAAGCCACCACTTCGGCCATGCTGCTTTCCACTTTCCGCACATCGCCTTTCAATACTGTTCGTATGGAAGCGCTTAAGATGCTGAGCCGTTATGGTGGTGAGGACTTCACAGAGGCAGTGCGTCTCGGACTGAATGACCCTTATGAGCGCATAGCACGCAGCAGTGCTGATTATGCTGGACGTATCGGTGACGTATCTCTCTTGCCGGACATAGTCAGGGTGCTCTTTGAGGATGAGGATCGCATTCGTATCCAGTATCAGTTGAACACTTCCCTTTTCCTTTTCCCAAAAGAAAAGGTAATAGACGAGGTGCACCGTTATCTGAGTGCAAGCAATCGCATGGATAAAAAGGCAGAAATGGAAAAAGCAGTGGGAAGTATAGCTGATAATTTCGCTTTCCGTGATCGTGGTGACTCCGTTATCATGGATGCAAAGGCAAAGACTGATAAACGTATCTCCGCAATACGCTTTCTTAGAAACAATCCGCGCACGCAGTCTCTCGACACGTATCTGGCATTCCTGAATGACACCTCAGTGCCACAAAATCTGCGAGTGCTAATGGCTGAGGCTTTAGGATGGTTTGATCTGTCATGCAGAAAGGCAGACATCCGCTCCTTCATCCGCAAGATGCTTGTGGAGGGTCAGCCAGACGAATTGAAAGAAGAATTATTACAGACACTTGAAAGATTGAGATAGATTTATGAGACACACATTTTTTTCCTTCATCCTTTCCTTCTCCCTCAGTATGGGAGTTGAGGCACAGGAGATTATAAAGCCAGACTTGAAGTCGGCTACAAGTTTTGCAATCATAATCGACAAGGCTTCGTATGCGAAGACAAAGAGCGCAGTAGAGAATTACCGTCGAAGCATCGAGGACGATGGACTCGGCACATATATAGCTATCGATGATTGGGATAGTCCGGAAAAAATACGTCACTTGCTCATGGAATGGCATGCCGACCGCCGACAACCGCTGGAAGGTGCTGTCTTCGTGGGCGATATTCCGATTCCGATGATACGCGACGCACAGTATCTTACATCTGCTTTCAAGATGAATCAGAAACGCCCTTGGCAGGCTTCCTCTGTGCCATCCGATCGTTATTATGATGATTTCTCGCTTCAATTCAGATTTATCAAGAGAGATGCAGACCGAAGCGACCTATTCTATTATTCCCTTTCACCAGAAAGCGCACACACCATTGCGCCAGACATATATACCGCGAGAATACGTCCTCCAAAGCGACAGGGGACCGACCGCTATCAGTTGCTTGCAGATTATCTGGAGAAAGTGGCGAAGATAAAGACGGAAGAAGCGCATGGCAATTTGCTTGATAATCTTACAATGGCTCGTGGTCATGGCTACAACTCTGAGGATCCGAATGCCTGGGCTGGTGAGCAGTTGGCATTACGTGAGCAAATGCCTGAGTTGTTTCGCCCCGGAGCAACTGCCAAATTCATGTCGTTCGAGATGTATTATCCGGTTAGGAAACTCTATGTCAACGAGATATGTCGTGACAATCTCGATGTGATGCTCTTTCATCATCATGGAGCACCAGATACGCAGTATTTTAATGGTTATCCGGAATGCAGTGCCATTGATCCAAGCATAGCAAACGTCAAGCGCTTTTTACGCTCTAAAATAGGCAGATATGCTCATAAAGCCAATCGTGACAGCATCGTGGCAGTATATGCCCAGCGCTATGATGTGCCAGAGAAATGGTGTCGTGAAGCTTTCGATGCTGATTTACAGGTCAAGGATTCTATCTTCAATGCAGAGATGGACCTTCATTTGGAAGACCTGCTCCATATTCATCCAAATGCACGCTTCGTATGGTTTGATGCCTGCTATAATGGTTCTTTCCATGAAGAAGATTGTATAGCCGATGCCTATATATTTAATTCCGGTAAGACGGTTGCCACGATGGGCAACACAGTGAATAGTCTGCAGGACAAATGGCCTGACGAATTTGTAGGTTTGTTGTCAAGTGGGATGAGGCTGGGACAGTTTAATAGGCACACCGCTTACCTTGAGACGCACCTCATAGGTGATCCAACCTATCGTTTCAAATGCAACAGTGGAGTGGCTTTCGACATCAATGCAGCCCTGACATTACACGACAAGGACGTAAAGTTCTGGCTGAAACAGTTGAAGAATCCTATCGCTGACGTGCAGGCTATGGCCCTCCGTCAGCTCTATTTGGCACGCTATTCCAAGGCGGCGGACGTGATGGAGAATGCTTATTTCACGTCAGACAACTTCGTGGTACGGCTCGAAGCTCTGAAGATGCTTGCGCTACATTATCCAGAAAGTAGCATAAGAGTGCTGAAAGCTGCACTCAATGACAATTACGAGCTCACGCGCCGTATCGCTATAAAGTATGTGGAGGGAAACGGAAGTCCAGAGCTTCTCCCTGCTTTGATAAGTGGTTACCTTACCCGTTGGAATGAAATCAGATATTCATTCAAGACTCTTGAGTCGCTTGTGGCATTCGACCCTGCTGCCGCAAAAGCAGAACTGCATCGCCAGACAGCCTCAATGTCTTACTATGATAATGCCTTTATACGAAAGATAGAGACAAAAATAGACTCATGGGAAAGAGATTATCAGGAGACAAAGCAGGCTATGCATGATCATAATCTGAAACAGGCAAAGCGCATTTCAGCTATCCTCAAGTTGCGCAATTATCCTGACGGCAGATTGGTGGATGATCTCTTGTCGCTTGTAAGTGATGATAAGGAGGATGTTGAGGTGCGCTGTAATGCCGCCAACGTATTGGGATGGTTTGAAGCATGGTATGCCAAAGCCAGTATTGTCAATAAGCTCCGCACATTGAAAGTAGATGAGCCTGCTTTGAAGGACGAGATATGCCGTGCTCTCTGCCGACTGACCAGATAGTAGAGTGGGAATATTATTGCTCGTCGTTATTTGTTTTTTTTTTTGCATGAAAATCTCTAATGACCGATTGGGGGTATATTATTAACTGAGTCCACTTAAAAAGTGGACTCAGTGAGCATTATCTAAATCGGTGGGCACATACATCGCCTACAACAAGCAGACAGGCAAGATGTATCAAGCCGAGTATCATCCGCACGAAGTCTCCAACACCGAGAAGCAGCAAGCCGTGAAGTCCGTATTCAAAGACAAAGCAAAAGTAGCAGCTGCCTGGTGGAATAAAAATAAGCCGACCCAGCAAAACCCAACCGGCACCGAAGCCTATCGCGCAGTGAAAAAAGCATACGGAGCGCAAATCAAAATAGGAAATCCATACTCATTTCTCCGATCACTCGTGACAGAAGACCTTAAAGTTGTCCTCGCAGTAAAAGACATTACAGACGGAGTGACTGCCGGAGGCGGAGTGCCGGGTGGCGGTGGCACAGAAGGCAATCCAGGCGGTGGAGGAATGGAAGACTAAGCGCATCTTGCCCCCCCACGCTTCCGCCACTGTGCCGCGCGTGTTACCGCGCGGTCCCTCCCCGCCGTCCTTGGCGGGGGGCATTCCTCCTCTATTCCGGCAGAAGCACCACCCCCACCTTTACCCGAACCCCGCAATGAGGGCAGAAAGCAGTAGTGTTAACAGCATTGACAGCATTCGTATCATCGGGAAGTTTTATCACCTCTCTCTTTTCCATTTCTTTATTCCTCGTGTCGCATGTTTCTTTCTCGTCCAAATTATAGAAGAACTCGCGAGGGTCAACGTCCAAGCCTTTTGCCAAAGCAAGCAATGTGCTTGCTTTCGGGTTGTTGCCAATACTTTTCTTTATATTCTGTTGTGCCATGCCAGTAGCTTCGGCAGCTTTAACAAGAGTAATGCCGTGCTCGTTGAGATAACGCAGCACATCAAGTACAATATTCATAACTATAATCTTTTTGTATTATTCCAAGTGTAAAGATAATACTTTTTTTATTACACACGCAAGAAAAACTCGATAAATTTAATATTTTCGTATTATTTTAGCACTATTTCCTTTTGGAAATGCCACTTTATTGCGCGTTTTTGGGAGAAAAAAGACAGAATACAAGCATTCGCGTCGTGTGTTAATTATTTTTTTATCCCTATAAAAGAATAGCAGTCAATTATTTAGCCGCCACCTCGCCTTGTAACCCCCAATCCCACCACAAGCACGTAAATGATTGATAATTAAAGCAATCACATCCGTCCTCCCAGCCCCTCGACCTCTTATTCTCAACGAAGAGCGCCGCCGCACTGAGGAGGGGGGCTATGCCCTGATGTAGTCCCGACTTAATGTTTTATGCCCTCGCACACCTCAGGCGGGCGAGGGTGCGCCCCATCGCTCGCCCTGAAGCGGTCGAGGGCGTGGCGGTCGGTGTGCTGTTGAATGTCGGCGGTGGTTTTGAAAGGATGCAAGAAAAATAAAAGATAATACGAATAAAAGTACTAAAATATTTTGTTAATACAAATAAAAGTATTACCTTTGCAGTGTTCAAATAAAATAAATATAATATGAAGCAATTAAAATTAACAGAGGTATAACGCGAGCTAATAGAGGCAGGGCGCAACTACAAAAGGAGTTATCCGAACGGCGCAACGGAATTGCGCTACTATGTAGAAAGGCTTTTTGCTGAATGGCTGGACGAGTAACAAATTAAAAAAGAGGATGCCCACTTCGGCACTCTCCCAGAAAGAAAATATAACTTTTAATATATATTATTATGGCAATAATGATTTTGAAACAGACACAGGCGGAGACAATGAAAGCGCAGCTTTCTGATCTTTTAATTTCTATTTCTTGGGCTGACTTGGCAAAACGTTATTTTAACCGCTCCGGCTCTTGGCTTTATCATAAGTTGGACGGTATCGACGGAAACAAAAAGCCTACAGCATTTACAGAGGAGGAGCGCGAACAGTTGCGCAGCGCTCTCATTGACCTGAGCGACAGAATACGCCGAGCAGCTGACCGCATACAATAAAGCCCCGGTTTTTATATTTAGCCGTATTTGAACACAAGCCGCCGCAGGGCTGCGGCGCACCATTCCCGACAAGGTTTGCACCCTGTCGTTTTTTTTTACTTCTTTGCTCCCTCGCCCTGCTCCTGCCTCTCCACGATGGCGCGGAGCTGTTGCACGGTGTCGGCTGTGTAGATCTCACAGCCGACGCGCACGACACCCACCAGGCCACCACCGCCAACGCCTGAACGCTGCGCCCTTGCTTGCTTCAGCTCCTCAACGACTGAGGGAGGGGCGAGGAGCTGCCATGGCTCGATATCCAGGGCGGCGGCGATGCGCTCTAAGGTGGGGAACGAGGGGCGGGAGATTGTGGCGGACACACTGGGGCGCGATACGCCCAAAAGCTCCGCTAAATCCTGTTGCGTCATGCCCTTTTGTGATAGTATATCTTTAATGTATGCTTTCATCTTTTTTAATTTTGGTACAAAGATATACATATTTATATAATGTGAAGATGTTTTTACGTTAAATAACGCCTGCGTGATTCTTCATTTGCTTACCCTCTTCTCCTAAATTCCGCCACAGTGATGGCGGTGGCAATTGCTACGTTGAGGCTCTCAGCAGTAGGTTTGTCGGCTGGGTAGGATGGGATGAGAAGCTTATGATTGACGAGAGGGCGGATGGCAGTGGAGATGCCGTTGCCTTCATTGCCCATGATGATGATACCGTTGGCTGTCAAAGATTTTGAGTAGATATTGTCTCCGTCGAGCAGGGTGCCATAGATAGGTGTAGAGGATGGGAGGGAAGAAAGGAACGGCATGAGGTCTGTATATATGACTTTCACTCTCGCTATGCTACCCATAGTGGCTTGCACCACCTTCGGAGCAAAGGCATCCGCTGTCTCGCGACTGCAGATGATAGTGGCTATGCCAAACCAGTCGGCTATGCGTATTATAGTGCCGAGGTTTCCTGGGTCCTGCACACCATCGAGGACGAGACATAGATTGCTGGCAAACCATTCCGGAGCGGGTAATGAGTCAGACTGCGGAGTGCTGAAAATACCCATCACTTGCTGGGGATGCTGTAGAAAACTGGCTTTGCGCAACTCTTCTTCGCTGACAAGGATGTGCTCTGCATCATTAGAGTGGCTTTTTGGCATGGTGTCAAACCATTCCTCGGTGCCGATGAGGCACTGCGGATGGAAGCCTGCGAGGAGCAACTCGCTGACTATCTTGGTGCCTTCTGCTACGAAGACGCCTTCTCTCTGCCTTGCTTTTTTTTGCTCAAGGCTATGTATGTATTTCAGTTTGTTCTTGCTTATCATAGTGCAAAGTTACGATTATTTTCCATATATATGGTGCTTTAGTGGTTGTTTTTTTTCAGTTGTCGTTTTTTTTTCATACCTTTGCAGATGGTTTGGATAATTCATAATTTATAATTCATAATTCATAATTCATTAATTGCTTCTCTCACTTATGCCCAACCGCTTCGCATACATATACACAACTTTGCTTGCCACGATCGTCGCTTTGACGCTGGCTGGATGCAATGGTACTAAGTATGTGGACGATGGCGACTATCTCCTCACGGGCACTGGTATCACTTGCGACAATCCTCATATCAATATCTCTTCGCTTGCGCCTTATATGCGTCAGCGCCCTAATTCGCGTTGGCTGTCTGTCATAAAGGCTCCGCTCGGTCTATATTCTGCATCGGGAAGGGACACGACGAAATGGATAAACAGGACGCTGAGAAATTGGGGCGAGATGCCTGTGGTCTATGATAGCCTGCTTACAGCTGGTTCTGCTGAAGACATCACCGTGGCGATGCATAATAAGGGATTTCTCGATGCGGAGGTGAAGCCTGTGCTACAGACGAAGGGAAAGAGAGCGAGAGTGGATTACCACGTTTCTGCTCATGATCCGTACATCGTGAAGAGCGTGGACTATGACATCGAGGATGTAAGGATGGACAGCATCCTGCGTGCCAACGGACAATTGCTAAAGATTGGACCGGGCATGATGTTTTCGGTGAATGAACTGAATGACGAGAGAAGGAGAATAACTGACTTCCTGACGGACAACGGTTATTTCCAATTCAATAAGGAGTTTGTGCATTTTGATATTGACTCCTCACGCGTGGACCATACCGTGGCTATGACGATGCACATCGGAAAATATCGTCGAAACAATTATCAGAAATTGTCTGACCATCCGCTCTATACTGTCAAGAGCGTGACCTTCGAAGGTAATGATGCTCCCGACTTCAAACTTAGACGTAAGGTGCTGGAGCAGAATTGTTTTATCACCGCTGGCAAACCGTATAGTGCTTCCGACCTTCAGAAGACCTACAACCGATTCTCGCGCTTGCATGCCATCAGATACACCAGTATTCACTATGATGAGAGTCAGGAGGCGAAGACGCTCGACTGCCACATACAGGTGTCGCCTCAGAAGACGCACTCGGTGCAGTTTCAGCCGGAAGGCACCAATACTGCAGGAGACTTTGGAGCTGCTGCTTCGCTGGTCTATCAGAACAGAAATCTCTTTCACGGCAGTGAACTGCTGAATATCTCTGCTCGTGGCGCTTTTGAGACCATCAGAGGTCTGGAGGGCTATCAGAGTCACAGTTATCAGGAGTATGGTGTGGAGGCAAGTTTGAATTTCCCACGTTATCTCCTGCCGGGATTGTCAAAGTCATTCCATAGGAAGAGCAGTGCCACGAGTGAGCTGATGGTCAGTTACAACTGGCAGAATCGTCCTGAGTTTCATCGCAGAGTGTTCTCTGCGGCGTGGAGATATAAATGGAGCAATCCACAGAGTCATTCGCAATATAAGGTCGATGTGATAGACGTTAACTTTATCTCTATGCCTTGGATTTCAGAGACTTTCAAACGCGATTACCTCGACTCTGTGTCAAACCGTAACGCTATCCTCAGATACAACTATGAGAACCTGCTCATCATGAAGATTGGAGTGGGATATACCTGGAACCACCGAGGCAACATGCTGCGCCTCAATCTGGAGACTGCTGGCAATGTCCTCAGTGCTCTATCGCATTCATGTGGGTTTAAGAAAAATTCCGATGGACAGTATAAGGCTTTCGGAATAGCTTTCGCACAGTATGTAAAGGGCGATATCGACTTCTCAAAGTCGTTGCAGTTTGACGAACGTAACACGCTCGCCATGCATGCCCGCTTCGGACTTGCTTATCCTTATGGTAACTCCACCATCCTGCCTTTTGAGAAGAGATACTTTGCTGGCGGCAGTAACTCGGTCAGAGGATGGAGCGTTCGCGAACTGGGTCCGGGAAGCTACACTGGAAAGGATGGCAGAATAGATTTTATCAATCAGACTGGCGACATCAAGATAGACCTCAGCGTGGAGATGCGTTCCGCTCTCTTCTGGAAATTTCAGGGCGCTCTCTTCGTAGATGCCGGCAATATCTGGACTATACGCAACTATAAAGACCAGCCCGGAGGACAGTTTAAGCCTGCTACCTTCTGGCAGCAGATGGCTGTGGCTTACGGACTGGGCATAAGACTGAATTTCGATTATTTCCTGATACGCCTTGATATGGGTATGAAAGCTATCAATCCAGTATATAATTCAGGGCGAGAACATTATCCTATTATCCATCCGAACTTCTCACGCGATCATGCTTTCCATTTCGCTGTGGGACTGCCTTTCTGATGGAAGGAATGGCCTTTCTCTTATTTCCCCCATGGGGAAGATAGGTTTTATGTATTGACAACTTGAGTACATAGTTGACAATTCATCACTAAATAAAACTCCGCTAAGGAGGAGTGGGGAGGCTTCTATTCCACATTTTAATAAATGACAAACAAACGACAATGAGAAAAAAGACAACCGAAGACGTGGAGAACGTGGAGGCTGGCGCCGAGTCAAAGGCTGAGAAGAAGCCACAGAAAAAAAAGACTCAGGCAAGGAAAGCCACTACGACACGCAAGAAGGATGCCACAGAAAAGGCTGAGGAGACAAAGACTCTTGATGCCGACACAACGGAAAAGGCTGGTAAACAGCCAGAAAGAAAGAATACACGCCGAAGCAGAAGACCTTCTCCTAAAGCACAGAAGGAGATTGAGGCGATTGTGGCAACATTACAGCAGGAGAATACTTCTAATCCTGTAGAGGAAACACAGACTACAGTAGTGGAGGAGACTCCTGCTCCTGCAGCAGAGTACGTTCAGACTCTTGTAGCGGAGGAATCTCCTGACTTTATGGAGATTGTTCAGACTCCTGTGGTAGAGGAGACTCCGACCTCTGTGGAGGAAACTCCAGATTATGTAGAGGAGACTCCCGCTCCAGTAGCAGTGGAAATGACTGATTCCGTAGAGGAAACCGTCAAGCCAGAAGCTGTGGCAGAGGAACAGAAAACTGATAAAGCAGAGACGGCGCAGACACCAAAGCAGGAAAAGCAGGAAAAGCGCAAGAATGAGCAAAAACAGGAACAGAAGCAGGATCAGAAGCAAGAACAGAAACAGCAGAAGCAGGAGCCAAAGCAGCAGAATGTCAAGCCTATTCCTCCTTTCGTACCTGTTAGGGTAGAGACGCTCGTGGACCTCGTAAATGCGCCTTACCGTCAGCTTTGCCTCAATGATCAGCAGATACAGCAACTCACAGTGGAGGATGCTCAGCAGAGATTCAGATGGTTTGAGGGAACATTGGCTTGGGTGCTCGATTACGACATCGTCATTTCTGACACCAATATTTGGCTCGAACTCCTTGTAGGACACACCTCAAGCCATAGTGACCCGAAAGTCAATGCTCGTCTGCTCTTTGAACGGCAGTTGGAGTTTATCTCAAAACTTGTGCGTTATCGTGGAGGAAAATTCATGATGATGAGCGAGACATACGAGGAGATAGACCGCTTTGCCACACAGCAGGCACCGACAAACTATAAGGATGCCGACTTCACCGATGAGGCGCTCTGCCGTAATGTAGCGGCAAGACTTGCTAAGCGCCTTATCCTATCACAGCAGAGAGAAAACAGACTGAGAATCGAAGGTATAGGAGCGGAGAGCCATCATGCAGCTTTTGCTGACCCTGCCATCATCCGCAAGACCGTGGAACTCTTTGCCACTGGCAAGCGTGTGCTCCTCATTACAAATGATGCGTCTGTGGCAATCAGAAGTATGGGAATGTGTGACGACCTTCAGCGCCATAATAACATCGATGACGACACTTGGGAAGAGGTCTATACTCCGCTCCGTCCGATGGTGATGACGATGGACGATCTCAAAGTGCTCGATAATTTCACGCGCCAGTATCACTTCCTCCAGATGGCAGCTGGAAAGCAGTGGATGGAGGATGTGCCTCGCAGAATGGAGAAGCATAATGTCGAGCCGCTGATGCTCTGGATGGAAGGCTTCCGCCCTGGCGATAAGCACTCTGAGCAACAGCGTCAGAATAACGCCCAGAAGCAGAATGGTGCTCAGAAGCAAAGCAACGCCCAGTCTGCCCAGCAGTCTCAGCAAAAGCAAGGCAATGGTCAGTCTGCCCAGCAGAAGCAAAACAATACTCAGCAGAAGCAGAAGGCACAGAAACAGCAGAATAATGCTCAGCCTGCCCAGCCTGTACAGCAGCATAGACAGGAAACTGAAAGTTTGCCTCTACAGGATGCACAGGCAAAGCATGAGCCACAACCTGTAAAACAGGAACCTCAGTCTAAGCAGCAAAAGCAAGAAATGAAGATTGCGGAACCTATGGAGACGCATGAACAGAATGCTAATCCTTTCGTGGAGCAGCCTGCTCTTCCTGCTGAGATAATAGATGTGGAGAAACCTTCTATGTCGCCAAGCGAACTCATTGCCGACTGCAACAACTCCGTAGCTGAGCCAGCTAATGAGCCTAAGAAGCGACAGGTGCGCAGACGTCCTGTACGCAGACGTCAGGGTGGAAAGTGATTTAAACCCAAATCGGTCATTAGACCACAATATTCAAAAAATTCTTGCTATTGTGTCGTTTCCTAACATCTTTTATTTTCTTGTCGGCATCTTGCCTGTCTTTGTAACTTGACGTAGCCCGCTACGCCTACGTTACAAAGACAGCCAATCTGCTCGACAATAAAACAAAATATGTTTAGGATCTAATGACCGATTTGGGTTAAATGAAAAAATGGGACCCCTCTTATTCCCTTGTAGTGTGAGGCTATATACGTTATTCGGCTTGCGTCTCTTACTCAAGAGAGTTCACTGTAACCAGCCTCCTCCCTATAGTGGGATAAGAGGAGATTCCATTCTTCATTTCACTATATTCTTCATTTCATAAGATTGCACAAATCCGTACGCCTGTGAGTAAAAAGAAGTAATATTTATTGCGCTTCATCTTTGGAAAATGACGGTTCGGTAATTTATAATCCATCTTAATATATGATAAGGTGGAAAATAGGATAACTTTGCAACAATCATATTGTAAATAAAAGAGATAAGAAATGGAACAGTTCAAACACATATTTGAAACCAGATACACATGGATTGAAGGTTTCATGCGTAATGTCAGAAGATACTCTGACAAGACTGCTATGATTGACTCAGACACAGATGAAAAATGGACATATAAACAACTGAATGCCGATACTAACCGACTTTGTAATGCCCTCGCAAGAGATGGATTCGCTAAAGGCGATGTCCTTATGGTGCAGATGATCAACTGCCCAGAGTTCGTATTTTCATATATTGCCTGCCATAAGATGCAAGGCGTATGTTGCCCTGTCAGCTATCGTATCAGTTCGGGAGAGATGGCCTTCAATATCGAAGACTCTAAGCCAAAGGTTATCATAGTGTGCTACTCAAAGTTCGCCAGCACCCTTGAGGCGGTCAGCTTGTCAAAATTCAAGCCTGAACGCATTGTGGTAGTAGGAGAGACAGAGATGGACGATGTTACTTCTTACTCTAAATACGTTAGTGGAGAGAGCGAAGCCGAACCGCTAATCACTACAGAATACAGCATATACAATGAGACTACACGACTCTATACCTCCGGCACCACTGGACGCCCGAAGGGAGTGTCGCTCACAAGTATCAATGAGGTGCTCTCGGCACACGATGTCATGATACATTTCCCAATGTCATATAAGGACGTGACGATGAACACCACACCATGGTTCCATCGTGGAGGATTGCATTGTGCTGGTCCTTGTCCTACATTCTATGCTGGAGCAACGCTCGTGATAATGGGAAAATTCAATGCTTTGAACACGCTCAAACTGGTGTGGAAGTATAATATCACTTTCCTCGTGGGCGTGCCAACAGTGCTCGAAGAACTTGCTGACGAGCAGGAACGCCAGGGATATGATATCCACACCCTGAAGGGAATCGTCACTATGGGAAGTCCACTGGAAAGGTCTGCCTGCATTCGTTATCAGAAGGTCTTGACTCCAAATATCTTTAATGGTTACGGCACTACAGAGACTTTCTGGAATACATTCCTTCGTCCGTTTGACTTGCCAGACAATGCTGGCACAGCAGGAGCATCATGCGTAGATGATGACGTGAGAGTGGTAAAGGTATATGATGACCGTAGGGCTGAGCCTAACGACCTTGTGGCTATGGACAGCACAGAGGTGGGAGAGGTAATCATCTGCTCTCCGGCTAAGTCGCCTTATCTCTATGTCAACAATGAGGTGGAGACAGAGAAAAAATACTATAAGGGATTCATCTATACCAACGACCTTGCCACATGGGATAAGAATCAGTTTGTCACCATTATAGGTCGTAAAGACGATATGATTATCTCTTCTGGAGAGAATATCTATCCTACAGAGGTGGAGGCTGTGCTCAATACTCACGCCAAGGTGAAGGACTGCATCGTCACTTCCGTGCCTGACAAGATTCGTGGTCAGATAGTGACTGCCTACATCGTGCCGGTTGCTTCTATCGAAGAGGCAGAGCATGGACTGGCTGAGGAACTGGATGAATTCTGCAAAGAGAGCAATGAGATTGCGAATTTCAAGCGTCCACGCTATTACAGATTTGTAAGTCAGATTCCTTTCAATGCCACTGGTAAGAAGCTCCATGTGAAGATCAAGGAAATAGCTTCTCGCGACCAGAAGAACGGTTTGCTCTATAGAGTCTAAGGAATAGCTTCCCTCTTGTCCCCTCTTCGGGGATGATAAGGTCATGGGGAGTATGAGGTAGGAAATATATGGGCTTCCTTAGCTTGCGGTTTGGCAATAATATACAATTTGTTACAAAACATATTTTCCCCCTTTACCTCAGAGTATTCACAAGAATGTGCTCCTGATATGAGACAGATATATAAGGGCTGATACTTCCCAAATGAAGTATCAGCCCTTATTTATGCGGTTTTTTAACGGTTGTTAATACTTTTTCCGCCCCTTTTCATGAAAAATATTTTTTGTCATTTGTAATTCCACTCTTCCACCTCGTGAGTGTTATTGCTTTGATTGTCAATGGTTTGTGCGTGGTGGAATTAGGGTGGAACTATGGGTGGAATTTCATGTAATTCCACCCATAGTTCCACCCTAATTCCACCTTGTCTAACATATTGATTATTAGATATATAACATATTGAAGGTGGAAGGGTGGAACTTCTTTCGACTAAAAATATTTTTTGAGAATTATAGTCGAAAAGTTGTGAATATATGTTAATTTAAGGCTGTTTTCAATCAAATAGCATCAATGTTAGACCATACTGACCTTCTCCCAGAAGCCATCCCTAACGCTTTCCTTGAGGGGTAAGCTCGCTTGTCCACCTTTTGGGTGAGGAATAGTTGCGTTCTTCGCCTTGAGACCCAAGATGACAATTCGTAACAAAAAAATCCCCTCCAGAGAAAGGGAGGGGATGGCTATTGTAAAAGCTATGTTATTGCAATGTAAAAGCTATGTTATTGCAGTGTAAAAGCTATGTTATTGCAGTGTAAAAGCTATGTTATTGCATTTACTACAATACTCTGGCTCGTTGCTGTTTTTCAAGACAAGGTTTGTTGGTTCGTTGTCAGTATTAGCATTCAACAGAATCACTAAACCACAAAACCACAAAATCACAAAACCACAAAACAACAAAACCACACTATCTAAGATCGATTACCTCAGCCTTAGGATAGTCTTTAGCATTGAAGGTGAAAGTGGCATCAGAGAGAGTTCGCTGTCTGATATTGGAGATAGAAATCGTAACCCAACCAGAAGCTTGACGCATCTTTACCTCCTTGATATTATTGTTGCCGTCCACGAGAATATATGCCTCCTTGATGCTTGCTTTCTGATTTTGAGCCTTGAGATGCACTTGATTGCCGCTCGCGGTCTTGTTGAGCTGCATGCTGTAACCCTTCTTGTAGAGATTGACGAAGGTGTAAGGATTCATGGATGACTGCTGAGCAGCAGAAGGAGTAGAGACATTGACCTCTTCATTCTTCTTCACATAGGTCCACTGTGTCTTGCCATTGTACCATACTATTGCGCTGGCAGTAGAAGCGTGGAATTTGTTGCCTTTGATGGAGATGTTGCCCTTCTGAGTGCCAAACTTGTTGCATTTGATGGAGAAAGAAGCGGTAGTACCGCCTTTGATGTTGAGCTTTGCTACAGCTTTGTCGAGCACTTTCTTTGCCTCATTAGAATTGTTGTTGGCAGAAATGGTTGTAGTGAAGGCGCAAATCGCCATCATAACTATCAGAGAAAAGATTTTTTTCATAGACTTTCTGTTGTTAATCCGTCCCTTTTAACGGTTTTCTTTTTATTAGTTTGTTATCTGAAATATCAAGTTATCGAGTACCGCCTCTGAGCGATGCAATACGGTTTTCCAAAGCCATCTCATCCATTATCAGCACTTCGCGAGGCTTACTGCCATGAGCAGGACCTACGATACCCGCCTTTTCGAGTTGGTCCATCAGTCTTCCGGCACGGTTGTAGCCGATGGAGTACTGTCGCTGAATCATGCTCGTAGAGCCTTGCTGCGTGTTGACGATGGTGCGTGCAGCCTGTTCGAAGAGAGGATCCCATGAAGAAACGTCCGTACTTCCAGTGCTTCCGCCATCGCCTCCATCATCCATAGGTTCAGGGAGTTCCATAGGATGCTGAGGAGTAAGACCAGCCTTCTCTTGCTCTTGTATATGCTTAGCGATAGCTTCCACTTCAGGAGTATCGAGGAAAGCACACTGTACGCGGGTCGGTTCGTTGCCGTTGAGATAGAGCATATCGCCCTTACCTATGAGTTGGTTGGCACCAGGGCGGTCGAGAATGGTGCGTGAGTCAATCATCTGTCCTACGCGGAAAGCCACACGTCCTGGGAAGTTTGCCTTGATAGTGCCGGTGATGATGTTAGTGGTAGGGCGCTGTGTGGCTATAATCATGTGTATTCCCACGGCACGAGCCAACTGTGCGATACGGGCGATAGGCAGTTCCACTTCCTTTCCTGCGGTCATGATAAGGTCGCCAAACTCATCTATTATCACGACGATATACGGCATATAGTCATGGAGTGGGTTGCCGTTTTCGTCGGTCATGCGCAGGCGGTGGTTGATGAATTTCTCATTATATTCCCTTATGTTGCGCGCTCCAGCAAGCTTCAGGAGGTCGTAACGATGGTCCATAAGCGTGCAGAGGCCCTTCAGTGTGCGCACCACCTTGGTGACATCAGTGATGATAGGCTCCTCGTCTGTGTCTGGAACCTGAGCCATAAACGCATTGGCGATAGGATTATAGACGGAGAATTCCACCTTCTTAGGATCGACAAGCACAATCTTCAGCTCGTTAGGATGCTTCTTGAAGAGCAAAGAGCCTATCATGGCATTCAGTCCGACAGACTTACCCTGACCAGTAGCACCAGCCACAAGTAGGTGAGGAATCTTGGCAAGATCGACCATAAAGACCTCATTGGTGATGGTCTTACCGAGGGCAAGAGGCAGTTCCATCTTGGTGTCCTGGAATTTTCTGGAGTTGAGAATGGACTCCATTGAGACGATGGAAGCATGGGCATTAGGCACCTCGATGCCGATAGTGCCCTTTCCTGGGATAGGAGCGATGATACGAATACCCTCAGCCTTGAGTGAGAGAGCTATGTCATCCTCCAGATTACGAATCTTGGAGATGCGCACTCCCTCGGCAGGAGTAATCTCATAGAGCGTGATAGTAGGACCGATAGTGGCTGTAATCTCACGTATCTGCACTCCGAATGAGTTGAGCACAGTGATAATCTGCTTCTTATTGGCTATGAGTTCCTCCTTAGTGGTCAGGTCTTTTTGCTCCTCATATTTCTTCAGGAGGTCGAGGGTAGGGAACTTATATTTTGTATAAGGCTCACGTGGGTTGATAGGAGTAGATAGCACCTCCTCGGCAGTGAGCGTCTTTCCCTTCGCTTTGTCTTCGCTGATGCTTTGGTTTACGCTGAATGTAGGCTCGTTATTGGCAGGCTGTTTCTGCTCAGGAGCCACGCTTTCGCTTTGCTCTGCCGGCGCAATATCTTCCTCATCGGTGAGGTCGATAGGCTGGCTTGCGTTCTCATCAGGTATGTATTCCTCGGTTTTCTCTTCCTCTTCAGTCTCCGGAATGGTGTAAGGATTAGCGAGAACGGTGTCTGTAGCTTCCTCTTCCTCCTTGTTGTTATTGATTTTAAACTTCACTCTATTTGAGATATAGTCCACAGGATTAAGCACTTTGCGGATGAAATTGATGGTCTCTGTGGAGACGAAAGTGAGGAAAATGATGGCTGTCAGCGCAAGGATGGCTGTCAGACCTGGCGTTCCGATTATGCATTCGAGGTATTTGCAGATAAACTCACCGTGTCCTCCGCCGGCATTGAATATCTGTCCGTTGAGCAGAGGGTTGATGAATTTCGCACAGGTGATGCTGCTCCAGATGAGCAATATCATTGAGCCAAAGAACCATTTCCACAGGTTCAACTTGAATGCGCCCACCAATCGCAAGCCTACAAGAAATATAAATGTAGGGATAAGGAATGCAGGAAAGCCAAAGCAACACTTGATAAAGAAATATGAAATGTATGCTCCGATGCTTCCGCAGCTGTTTTGTATCGCCATATCTTCATTCCTCATATCTCCAGGAAGCGGATTGGTGATGATGCTTTGGTCATTCTGTCCTGTAGAGAAGAAGGAACAGAATGACCAAAGCATGAAGATGGAGATGCCGAAGAGGATAAGTCCCACGGTGACATTAGTCTTTTCATTGTGTATGAAAGACGAAACTCCGATGGCTTCACTGAATGATACGTTCTTGGAATTGGCTGTTTCTTTTTTCTTTTTTGCCATATATATATTTCTTTTCTTATGCTTGGTGTATGTGAAGTTGGAGGGGAAAAGCAATACGTTTCTCCCAAACCAACTGCAAATTTACATGAAAAATCTCATATAATTGATGAAAAAGCGAGAGAATATGTCAAAAGATATGGTTTTTTCAGCATTTTTTTCTAATTTTGCACTTGTTATATGTAATTTAGAATGTATTCCATACCCTTTGCCCCCTTAAATCTACTGAGGCAAAGGTCAATTTCGCTATGAATAAAATATTATACAGTAAGTTTGACAAAACCAAGATAGGTGACTTGCCAAGGGCGGTTTTCCCAGGCAGAATAATCACTATTCTTTCGCCTGGCGAGGCGCAGAGGGCTGTAGATTACTTGCTTCAGAGTGACATCCTCGGCTTCGATACCGAGACAAGACCTGTATTCAAGAAAGGCGCGAGAAATAAGGTGGCGCTGCTTCAGGTCTCTACACACAACACATGTTTCCTGTTCAGACTCAACAGGATAGGACTTTGTCCTGCGGTAAAGCAACTCCTTGAAGCTGAGGGACCATTGAAAATAGGACTCTCATGGCATGATGACATAATGGGACTCCATAAGAGAGGCAACTTCGAGCCTAAGGGATTTATCGACCTCCAGGACCACATGACTGAATTGGGAATCAAGGATATGAGTCTGGCAAAACTCTATGCCAACCTTTTCCGCAAGCGCATCAGCAAGCGTGAACAACTCTCCAATTGGGAAGCCGATGTGCTTAGCCAGAAACAGAAAGAATATGCTGCCACGGATGCGTGGGCGTGCATCATGCTTTATGAGGAATATATGCGCCTGAAAGAGACGCAAGACTTCTTCCTCGAATACGTTCCAGAACCGGAACCGCAGCAACCTGCCGCTCATAAGGAGCAGGAAGAGCTGGCTGATGGCGCTGACAATGTGGAGGAGAAAAAGCCTGTCGCAAAACGTACTGCACGCAAGACCACTACAAGGCGTAAGGCTACGTCGGCTGACGGTGAACCAAAGACCACGAGAAAGCGTTCCTCTGCCAAGACTTCTGCCAAGACTTCTGCAAAAGATACGACGGCAAAAGCCACTGCAGCTAAAGCAAACGCCAAGGGCACGACGGCAAAAGCCAAAGCTCCTGCTAAGCGACGCACTGCAAAAAAGAATAATGTAGAACTCCAATTGACGGGTGATAATCCGCAAATGGCTGTAGAGATAGAAAATACAATACAGAATGTATAAAAACGTATATTTGAAAAGAGGTAAGGAAGAGAGCATGAAGCGCTTTCATCCTTGGGTGTTCTCGGGTGCACTGCACCATATGGACGAAGGCTTGCGTGAAGGCGAGATAGTCAATGTAATCTCTGCCGAAGGCGAGTATATCGGTCGCGGACACTTCCAGATAGGAAGCATTGCCGTGCGAATACTTACTTTTGACGATGAGATGATTGACGATGATTTCTGGTACAATCGTCTCAAGATTGCCCTCGACGTGCGCATTGCAATCGGTATTGCAGACAATCCACAGAACAATACCTACCGTCTCGTTCACGGAGAAGGCGATAATCTCCCAGGACTGGTCATCGATTGCTATGGTAAGACTGCTGTAGTGCAGGCACATAGCGTGGGAATGCACGAGTACAGGATGGAAATATCACGCCAGTTGGTGCGCGTAATGGAGCATCGCATTGAGAATGTATATTACAAGAGCGAGACCACACTGCCTTATAAGGCGGAACTCGGACAGGAGAATGGCTTTATCTATGGCGATACTGACGAGAATGTGGCTTTGGAGAATGGACTCAAATTCCACGTCGATTGGCTCAAAGGACAGAAGACAGGTTTCTTTGTTGACCAGCGTGAGAACCGTTCGTTGCTCGAACATTACTCTAAAGGACGCTGTGTGCTCAATATGTTCTGCTATACAGGTGGCTTCTCTTTCTATGCTATGCGTGGCGGGGCAAAACTCGTTCACTCCGTGGATTCTTCAGGAAAAGCCATAGAACTCACTACTAAGAACGTGGAACTCAATTTCCCTGGCGACAAACGTCATGAGGCTTTCTGTGAGGATGCTTTCAAGTTCTTGGACGGAGCGGATGATAAATACGACCTCATTATCCTTGATCCGCCTGCCTTTGCAAAGCATCGTGGTGCATTACACAATGCTCTGAAGGGCTATACACGCCTTAATGTCAAGGCTTTCGAGCGCATCAAGCCGGGCGGAATACTCTTCACATTCAGTTGTTCGCAAGTGGTGACAAAGGATAATTTCCGCAATGCTGTCTTTACTGCTGCAGCGCAGTCTGGACGTAAGGTGCGTATCCTTCACCAGCTCCATCAGCCAGCCGACCATCCTATCAACATCTACCATCCTGAAGGCGAATACCTCAAGGGATTGGTGCTCTATGTAGAATAGGATTCTCCAATGTCCGCCACTGTGTTGCCCGCGTTACCGTGCAATGCAGAAACGATGTAGCAATATTCTCCAATGTCCGCCACTGTGTTGCCCGCGTTATCGGGCAATAAAAAAACAAGCACCACATGCATCCAATAGAGCAGAAAATAAAGAAATTCATATCATCAGAATCCCTTATTCCCCAACAAGGGAAATGGAAAGGACTCGTGGCATTGTCGGGCGGAGCGGACTCGGTCTGCCTGCTGCTCGTCTGCAAGTCGCTGGGCTATGATGTAGAGGCGGTGCATTGCAATTTCCATCTACGTGGAGAAGAGGCTGACAGGGATGAGGCTTTTTGCGAGAAACTGTGTGAAAGGGAGGCAATACCATTCCATCGCGTGCACTTTGACACACTCACTTACGCTTCTCTGCATAAGGTGAGCATAGAAATGGCAGCGAGAGAATTGCGCTATAATTATTTTGAACAGTTGAGAGTGAGCATCGAAGCCGACGATATTCTCGTGGCGCATCATCGTGATGACTCTGTCGAAACGGTGATAATGAATCTCATTCGTGGCACTGGCATTCATGGATTGCAGGGCATAAAACCAAGGAATGGACATATAGTGCGCCCACTTCTCTGCGTGGGAAGAAGGGATATAGAGGCATGGCTGAAAGAGAAAGGGCAGGACTTTGTCACTGACCGCACTAATCTGGAGGATGATGTGGTGCGCAATAAGATAAGGCTTAATCTGTTACCTCTACTCGAAGGGATAAATCCTTCTGTGTCAGAGAATATCGCTCAGACCGCTCTAAGAATGGTAGAGGCTGGTAAAGTCTTTGATAATGCCATGCGTAAGGATGTGGACCGTGTGGTGAAATCCACGCTTTCATCTGCCGATATAGCCCCTGCTGATCGCCTTATGTCGATAGATGTCAAGGCTTTGTCGGGAGTGGCATCGCGTGAATACACCCTTCAGACCATTCTTTCACCATTACTTTTCTCCCCATCGCAGGTGGAGGAAATATCTCGTTCAGACCTTTCTCAGCCGGGAAAGCGATGGGAGAGTACAGGGCATACTTTGATAGTGGATCGCGGTTGTCTGCTCATCAAGGAGAAATCGGTAGCAGAACGCAAGCCTTTCCGCATTCCAGAGGCAGGCACTTACGTCATCAGTGAGACGCAGTCTGCCACAGAAAAGGTCTCCGTCAAAATGCAGCAAGTGGATGAAAGTTTCACCATCGACCGCTCGTCGCTCTGTGCCACGCTCGATGCCGATAAGGTAAGGTTTCCTCTTTGTCTGAGGAATGTGAAGCCAGGAGAGCGATTTATGCCTTTCGGAATGAAGGGAACAAAACTCGTTAGCGACTATCTTACCGACAGAAAGCGAAATATCTTCCAAAAGGAAGCCCAACTCGTAATCTCTGATGCTGACGATAATATTCTGTGGCTCGTGGGTGAACGTCCCGATGGAAGATACTGCATTGGCAAAAATACAATAAATGCCCTTGTAATCCGTTATTTCAAATAATGAAAAAGAGCATTAGAAACATATTGGTATTTCTTCCGTTGCTTGCCCTAATCCTTACGGCTTGCAATGATGATGACAGTTTTTCCGCATCCCCATTCAATAGTCTTACAATGGGTGTGGATACGGTATTTATGGACACGGTATTCTCCAAAGTGCCGGCTTCCACGCGTTCTTTCTGGATTTACAATAAGTCTGGAGACGGAATACGCTGCTCTAACGTGAGGTTGCAGAATGGCAACCAGACTGGTTTCCGTGTCAATGTGGACGGAATAAACCTTGGCGAGCAGACTGGATTTCAGACTTCTGACATTGAAATAAGAAAAGGAGACAGCATCCGCGTCTTCGTGGAACTGACTTCACGATCCACTTATCAGACTGCTCCAAAGGAGATAGGAGACAATCTTATCTTCACCTTGGAGAGCGGAAAGCAGCAGGTGGTCAATCTCAATGCGTGGTCATGGGATGCTGATCTCGTGCAGGAAATGCGGATTTCACGCGATTCTCTCATAGATAATGCAGGCAAAAGACCTCTCGTAATCTATCAAGGCATAACAGTCGATTCTCTTGCTACGCTCACCATAGCTCCTGGTTCTATCATATATTTCCATGATGATGCAGGCATTGAGGTGAAAGGCAGATTGGTATGCAAGGGCGATTCCACAAACAATGTGGTGCTAAGGGGCGACCGTCTCGACAATATGTTTGACTATCTGCCTTACGATCTCGTGCCGGGAAGATGGAAAGGCATTCATTTCTCTGCCTCTTCCTACGATAATATCATAGATTTCACTGACATACATAGTGGATATGACGGCATAGTGTGCGACTCAAGCGATGTCAACAGACTGAAGCTCACGCTTACAGCTTCCACCATTCATAATTGTAAAGGCTATGGCATAAGCACTTCAAATGCGAAAGTAATCATCGAAAACTGCCAGATTTCCAACACTTTGGCTGACTGTGTGGCGGTGATGGGAGGCGATGTGTCGTTGCTCCACTGCACGTTGGCACAGTTTTATCCATTTGATGCTCAGCGTGGAGCAGCGCTCCGTTTCAGTAATGGCGACGGAACGAATGTCTGGCCACTGGTCAATCTCAGCGTAAGAAACTCGATAGTGACGGGATATGCTGATGATGTCATTGTCATTATGGGAACTAAGGCTGACTCTACTGCCACCTTCCATTATTCTTTTGCTTATTCTCTCCTTCGCACACCGAAGATAAATGATTCCACCGTATGTGATAGTATCATCTGGGAGAATGTCAAGGACACAATCTCTGCCGGATGGAAGAATTTCAAGCGAATAGATACTGAGCTTCTGCGTTACGATTTCCATCTCGACTCCATCTCAAAGGCTGTCGGCACTGCTAACAAAGCATGGGCATTGCCATATAATCGCGATGGAATAAAGCCGAAGGAAGTGGTTAATATTGGATGTTATTAGTTGTCTGGTTGTTTAGTTGTCTGGTTGTTTGTAGAATTTGCTCGCAACTGGACTATCAACAAACCGACAACCGACCACCGATAACCAACAATCAACAAAACAACCAGACAACAAAACCACTAAACAACAATAATAATAAAGATATGAAAACAATAGAATTGAACCTGAAGATGATGCTCGTAGAGCAATCTGAACTGACCCCAGAAGACAATGAACTCGTGGAGAAGGCAAAGAAGGCTACAGAGGCTTCGTATGCACCATTCAGCAAGTTTCGTGTCGGAGCTGCACTACGCCTACAGAATGGGGTAGTGGTGACTGGTTGTAATCAGGAGAATTCCGTTACTCCGCTCACGCTTTGTGCTGAGCGTGTCACTATCTTCTCTTCGCAGGCACAATATCCAGACACTCCTATTCTTACTCTCGCTATTGCTGCACGCAATATAAACGGTGAGTTTGTCAATGACCCTATTTCCCCATGCGGTTCATGCCGTCAGGTAATCCTTGAGCATGAAGTGCGCTATAATCAGCCTATCCGCATTCTCCTATATGGAAAAAAGGGAGTCCTGATAGCTGATTCTATCAAGACCCTCCTTCCTTTCTCTTTCTCTGTAGATAGTTTATCAGACTGATTCTTTTAACCCATAATGTCTTATTAACGAAAGAGACAGTCTGAAAACCTATATTAAGTAAAGCGAGAGTAACCCTGAACAAAATATCGGGTTACTCTCGCTTCATTTGTAATAGGCTTCCTGCATTATGCATTAAGCATTATAAATTATGCATTATAAATTATGCATTAAGCATTATAAATTATGCATTAAGCATTATAAATTATGCATTAAGCATTATAAATTATGCATTATGAATTATGCATTATGAATTATGCATTATGAATTATGCATTATGCATTATGCATTATGCATTATGAATTATGCATTATGAATTATGCATTATG
>SAMEA104315429__coassemble_429_pt1 | contig 35311 bp, 17 predicted proteins | sample SAMEA104315429__metabat2_high_PE_009 | metagenome-assembled genome bin SAMEA104315429 (sample SAMEA104315429) | gut metagenome | biome: Monkey gut; feature: monkey-associated habitat; material: faeces | place: China | collected 2013
ACCAAGATATTCAGAAAAGCTATCTGAATTTGGAACGGTTAACTGGACACCCTATATAATAGGTAGTATCAACAGAACCAATACTTTTGGCGGCAGTTGTGCGACAGGCATGACTGCCGTTTCGTATTATGCCCGTTGCGGGCATGGGTATGAGAAAAGTATGGTCATGCCCTTCAGGGTTGAGGCATTATGGTGTTTCCGCTTGTTAGCATGGCAATAACGAAAATAGAAAAATAACGATTTGTTCGATAGGGCAAAACGTGATAAATCAGACTGTAAACTGGCTGTTTACGATATTTCATTGCATAACCGGCATATTATATTCTGACCTTTGCAGAAAAACGGCAATATGTCGTGTTAAATAAATGAAAAAGATTTTGATATCACTACTGTTATTAGTAAATTTGCAAATAACAGAGGATGGAATCCTAAATATAAGGATAGGAGGCATTTCGGCACAGATGACAATTATGAATACATACTAAAAACATATCTAAATAAACTTGGCTATTAGAAAAATGAAAACAAATATAAATACTTCAATTGCTACCTTATTTTTAGGAGTACTCTTTGTTTTTTTTAACACCACGTTAGTTATGCAAGTTAATGCGCAATCTGTTGTGTCTTCTTTAAATGACAATGTTGTAGAGTATGCTAGTTTGCGAGATGATGGAACCACACGTTATGTCTATGTATCGACTAATGACACATTGTCATTAACTAACATCAAGAAAAATTATACTATCACCTCATGGAGTAGTATGTTTCCAAACACAGACTTTACGACTCTGTCAGTCCTGTTTAGAAATTCCATTAAGAGTTATATATCAGATACATGCGGTACAACAAACTTACCATCAAATTTCGCATTAAACATTAGACTTTTAATAAAAAGTGACGGAAGTACCGTTTGTGAATTTATACATTACAAAAAAAGACTTACAGACATTCTTAGCGCATATGAAATTCAGAAGATTCTGCATAATATTTCCTCCTACAAATTTAATGTAAGTTCTACGTCCACGGGAAGTGTCGTACGAGTAAGCGTAATTGTTCCGCTATAAAATCTTTGCGCGCAGAACTGCGCATTTTGAATACTCTTGGCGGCAGTTGTGCGACAGGCATGACTGCCGTTTCGGATTATGCCCGTTACGGGCATGGGTATGAGAAAAGTATGGTCGTGCCCTTCAGGGTTGAGGCATTATGGTGTTTCCGCTTGTTAGCATGGCAATAACGAAAATAGAAAAATAACGATTTGTTCGATAGGGCAAAATGTGATAAATCAGACTGTAAACTGGTTGTTTACGATGTTTCATTGCATAACCGGCATATTATTCTGACCTTTGCAGAAAAACGGCAAGTACAAGTTCAACGGCAAAGAACTCTCCATAGAGAGACTTTTCTTTGATTACGAACTGTCAGATTGAGTCAATTGGATGGAAAATAGGCGAAAATTAACATATATTCACAACTTTTCAGCCATTATTCTCTGAAAAATAAATTTGCGAAATGTAATTCCACCCTTCCACCTCCAGGATGTTATCACTTTGAGTATCAGCACGTTAAATAGGGTGGAATTAGGGTGGAACTTCATGTAATTCCACCATAATTCCACCCATAATTCCACCATACTTATTTTCTTGATTATCAAAACGATAGCTACACCAAGGTGGAAGGGTGGAATTACATTTCGCAAAATTATTTTTTTTGAAATAACTGCCGAAAATATGTGAAATTATGTAAAAAAGCCTCACTTTTGAGGTAAGTCTGCATTATGAATATGTGTTCACAATGGTATTGATATTGCGAGGTAATAGCTATGATATTAGGAGGTAAAAGCTATGATATTGCAGGGTAAAAGCTATGATATTAGGAGGTAATAACTATGATATTGCAGGGTAAAAGCTATGATATTGCAGGGTAAAAGCTATGATATTAGGAGGTAATAACTATGATATTGCAGGGTAAAAGCTATGATATTGCAGGGTAAAAGCTATGAGTTTTGGTACTGTCTTCCAGACAGTCGCTTTTTTCCTGTTTGTAATCCCGAGACTTCGTCCCGGGTTACTCTCGCTACGCTCGGTACTGTCTTCCAGACAGGTTTTGTTGGTTGTGGGTTGTTGGTATTATACTGAGATAAACTGGCAAGTCTATCTGTATTCTAACCGAAAACCAACAACCAACAACCCACAACCGTTTTTTTATATATTTTTATTTATTGATATTTTATTCCGCAACAAGCCAACCAACGGAATTACAAATCAATCAGACAGGCATCAAGTTCTGCTTTGATGGCTTTTCTGTCGAGATGCTGACCTATGAAGACTATTTTCTGCATTCGATCACCATATACTTGGTCCCAATCGCGGAGGACATCAGGATTCTGCAGCACGAACTGATTAAACTCTTCCTCCGGCATTGTGGCATACCACTGACCGGCATTGCGAAGACTTACCTGTTTGCCAGCTTGCTCGAATACATAGCATATATGCGTCTCGTCTGCAAAATAGCACAGTCCTTTCGCACGAATGATGTTCTTAGGCCAGCGACGAGCTACGAAATCATCAAATAGATTGATATTCATCGGACGGCGAGCTACATAGACGTATGTACCAATGCCATACTCCTCAGCCTCTCCTGTATCCTCATTATGGTGACAATGTCCGCAAGTGCAGCCTTCCGGATGGTCATGGTGGTGGTGATGATCATGGTCGTGATCTTCATCCTCATCATGATGGTGATGGTGGTGATGTTCGTGCTCATCTTCATCATGATGGTGGTGATGATGCTCATGCTCTTCATCTTCATCCTCTATCTCATCGAGATGCTTCTCCACTTCCTTCACCCATGTGGCGGAAGTGACAGTGGCATTGAAATCGAAAAGATTGGTATTGAGGAGCTTTGTGAGTTCCACATTACCGTAGTCACACTCTATTATCTCAGCTTTCGAGTTGAGAGCGCGGATTATCTCGCGTACACGTCCCAGTTCTTCTGCTGAAACTTCCGAAGCCTTATTGAGCAATACGATGTTACAAAATTCGATTTGCTGAATGACAAGATTCTCAATATCATCCTCATCGAGGTTTTTATTGAGGAGATCAAGTCCGCTTCCAAACTCATCACGCATACGCAGGGCATCGACCACGCTGACGATGCAGTCAAGGCGTGCAACTCCATTCTCAGAATATTTCTTCTCCATCTGTGGAATAGAGCAGATGGTCTGAGCGATAGGTTGCGGTTCGCAGATACCACTTGCCTCAATGACGAGATAGTCAAACTTCTGCATCGCTGTAATCTCAGCGATTTGCTCGACGAGATCCATCTTGAGAGTGCAGCATATACATCCATTCTGCAATGCTACGAGAGAGTCATCCTTCTGATCCACTACTCCACCCTTCTGGATAAGGTCAGCATCAATGTTCACTTCACCGATGTCATTCACGATAACGGCAAACTTTATACCACGCTCATTAGAGAGGATTCTATTGAGCAACGTAGTCTTTCCACTGCCTAAATAACCTGTAAGCAGAAGGACAGGAAGTTCATTTTTCATTATGTTGTGTGTTAAAAAGATTCTATAAAAAAATTAAGAATGTAGAATGTAGAATGAAGAATGGGAGTTACGTTTTCTTCTTTAGTGAAAAGTGAAAAATCGCGCTGACGCAATTGGGAAACCGCAAGCAGGAGAACTTCGGATAATTTCCTAAGCTGTCAAACAAATAAATTAACCTAAAGTATAACAGCCGCCGCCAACTCACGGGCGAAACGGTGCAGTGCGTTTGTTATCTTCTCTTTCTGTGCCTGTCGCGGTTTCTTGCGTCCGTGCATATAGGCCCAAAGCTGTTTTTGATTTATACCCGTGATACGCTCCATACCTGCAAGAGATATAAAGCTACCGTAATAATATAAAAAGCTTTCTGTATCATACCGCCATGTTATTGTATATTCGCCAGCCTTCAAAGGTTCGGGCCAGTCCTCGCGTGGCATGTTCTTTTTTATTAACTCGATGGCTTGCACGGTGTCGGCCTTGCATGCTTCCACGGTGTCACCAGCCGCCCAAATGCCGGGGCAATTCTCAGAGCATGCGCCGAAACTGTCGGCACTTGCCGAAATAAGCATTATAATCTCGTTTGCCATATCTTTATATATTTATATATTAGGGGACAGGGGGCGAGAGCTTGCCGCCCCAGGTATAAAAGTAGTGCGAGCCTTCGGCGTGGTCGAACTTCCAGCCCTTGGCCTTAATTCTTCGATGAAATTCTGTGTAACATAATCCGAATTCTACATTCTTCATTCTTCATTTAGAAGATTCTTCATTCTTCATTTATAACATTTCTTACTTCTTTCTTACCGGTTCACAAGAGAGTCCGATACCAAGTTTCTTGAAAATCTTGCGATCCACCTCACTTAGCATTACGGTAGAGTGAACCTGGCAACCACGAAGGAGAGGCAACTGCTCAAGAGCCTTCTTGCAGTTTTCATCAGTATCACTGAGCACAGATAGCGCCACAAGCACCTCATCAGTATGCAGACGAGGGTTTTGACCGCCAAGATACTCTATTTTAGTCTTCTGTATAGGCTCAATCATACTCTGCGGAATGAGTTTCATGTCATGGTCAATACCAGCAAGATACTTTGTGGCATTGAGCAGAAGGGCAGCCGAGCAACCGAGCAATTCAGAGGAATTGGAGCAGATGATAGTGCCATCACTGAGTTCTATAGCGGCAGAAGTATGTCCGCTGTTACGCTGTCTTTCCTTAGCCGCTACGGTACAGCAACGTGTATCCGTCGTAATCTTTGCCTGATTGAAGAGGAACTGTATCTTCTGAATCTCAGCCTGATTGCTTGCTCCATCTACCTGCTTGTTAGTAGCTTCGTAATAGCGGCGCACTATCTCCTCCTTTGAAGCCTGACAGCATACCTCATCGTCAGAGATACAGAAGCCAACCATATTGACACCCATATCCGTAGGCGACTTGTAAGGGTTCTCCCCATAGATGCCTTCAAAGAGAGCATTGAGCACAGGGAATATTTCGATATCGCGATTGTAATTGATTGCCACTTTTCCGTAAGCGTCAAAATGGAATGGGTCAATCATATTGACATCATTGAGGTCGGCAGTAGCTGCCTCATAAGCGATGTTGACAGGATGCTTGAGAGGGAGATTCCATACAGGGAAGGTCTCAAACTTGGCATATCCGGCACGCACTCCGCGCTTGTTTTCATTGTATAATTGCGACAGGCATACAGCCATTTTGCCTGAGCCAGGACCAGGAGCTGTCACAATGACGAGAGGACGCTCTGTCTCCACGAAGTCATTCTTGCCAAATCCTTCATCAGAAGCGATGAATTTCACATTATGTGGGTATCCGTCAATGAGATAATGCTTATAGGTTTTGATGCCCATATTGCTCAGACGCTTGCAGTAAGCATCTGCAGATGGCTGTCCGTTATAGTGTGTAATCACTACGGAACCTACATAGAAGCCACGATTCTGGAACTCATTACGAAGACGAATCACATCCTCATCGTATGTGATGCCGAGGTCAGCACGCACCTTATTGCGCTCGATATCATCGGCACTGATTACTATGACAATCTCCGTACTGTCTGCCAGTTGGGAGAACATACGCAGTTTTGAGTCAGGCTGGAATCCAGGAAGCACACGGCTCGCATGATGGTCGTCGAAGAGTTTGCCCCCAAGTTCAAGGTAGAGTTTGCCATCAAACTGTGCTATTCTCTCCTTGATATGCTCTGACTGAATACGGCAGTATTTATCATTATCAAATCCTATTCTCATTGTTTTATGTCGTTATTTTGTAAAATATTCGGCAAAAGTACAAAAAATTCATGTAATTTCATTAACTTTGCAGAAAAATTTTCATTGATGGTTGGTGGTTTTGGTAGTTTATTGCCATAGAAAGCACGCAATATAAGCAAAGAATAAAACCGCTGACCACAAAATAACTAAACAACAATAAATGGCAACAGCAGACGACAAGAAAATCATTTTCTCCATGGTGGGCGTGTCAAAGACCATCCCACAGAACCAGAAGCAGGTGCTGAAGAACATCTACCTCAGTTTCTTCTATGGCGCGAAAATCGGCATCATCGGTCTCAATGGTGCAGGTAAGTCAACTCTCATGAAGATTATCGCCGGCATAGATGAAAAATATCAAGGCGAGGTGGTATGGAGTCCTGGCTATACTGTAGGCTATCTGGAGCAGGATCCTAAACTTGATCCTAACAAGACAGTGAAAGAAAACGTGATGGAAGGTGTGCAGCACATCTATGACGCCATCAACGAATACAATGAAATCAACGAGAAATTCGGTCTCCCAGAATACTATGAGGACCCTGACAAGATGGACAAACTGTTCCAGCGTCAAGGCGAAGTGCAGGACATCATCGACTCTACTGATGCCTGGAACATCGACTCTAAGCTCGACCGCGCTATGGATGCGCTCCATTGCCCTCCTGGCGACTGGAAGGTAGATACCCTTTCGGGTGGAGAACGCCGTCGTGTGGCGCTCTGCCGTCTGCTTCTGCAGAAGCCTGACGTGCTGCTCCTCGACGAGCCTACCAACCATCTCGACGCTGAATCCATCGACTGGCTCGAACAGCATCTGCAGCAATATGAAGGCACCGTCATCGCTGTCACCCACGACCGTTACTTCCTCGACGACGTAAGTGAATGGATATTGGAGCTCGACCGTGGCGAGGGCATTCCATGGAAGGGCAACTATTCTTCATGGCTTGAGCAGAAGACCAAGCGCATGGAGCAGGAAGAGAAGGTGGCAAGCAAGCGCCGCAAGACTCTGGAGCGTGAGCTGGAGTGGGTACGCATGGCTCCGAAAGCGCGTCAGGCGAAGGGTAAAGCGCGTCTTAACGCCTACGACGCAATGCTCAACCAGGAGCAGAAAGAGCGTGAAGAGAAGCTGGAAATCTTCATTCCTAATGGTCCACGCTTGGGCAATAAGGTGCTTGAAGCTCATGACGTCTGCAAATCATTCGGCGACAAGGTGCTCTTCAAGAATCTCAACTTCATGCTTCCTCCTAACGGCATAGTAGGTATTATCGGTCCTAACGGTGCTGGAAAGACTACCCTCTTCCGCATTATCATGGGACTGGAGACTGCTGACTCTGGCACATTCGAGCGCGGTGAGACCGTGAAGATGGCGTATGTGGACCAGCAGCATAAGGACATTCAGGCAGACAAGAGCGTATATGACGTAGTAAGCGGTGGCAACGAACTCATCCGTATGGGTGGCCGTGACGTCAATGTGCGTGCTTATCTCTCCCGTTTCAATTTCTCTGGTGCCGACCAGGAGAAGAAATGCGGTGTGCTCTCTGGTGGTGAAAGAAACCGTCTGCACCTTGCCATGGCACTGAAGGAAGAGGGCAACGTGCTTCTCCTCGACGAGCCTACCAATGATATTGACGTAAACACACTCCGTGCCCTTGAGGAAGGTCTGGAGCAGTTTGCAGGTTGCGCCGTGGTAATCAGCCACGACCGTTGGTTCCTCGACCGTATCTGTACTCATATTCTTGCATTCGAAGGCGATGGTAATGTATTCTTCTTTGAAGGCTCATACACTGATTATGAGATAAATAAGGCTATGCGTCTCGGCACAGACGAAATCAAGCGTCCTCGCTATCGCAAGCTCATGACTGATTAAATATACAGCAACAGATAAGTCCCCTCTTATCCCTCATGTAGGAGAATGCCGGTTACTGACTGCCGATATGTATCTCAAAGGCAAACGAACTCTATCCGGTCTCCCTTTACAAGAGATAAGAGGGGGCTTTTGTTTACTAAAAAAACAAACATAAATATGCTCCAACTAAAAGAAAACCAAGGCATTCCAAGAAGCATGCTACTGATGATGTCAGTGATAGCAGGACTGACAGTGGCAAACTGTTATTACAACCAGCCCCTTCTGGAACTGATACGTCACGACCTGAACATCAGTGAAGGTACTGCAAATCTGATTACAGTGCTGACGCAAGTGGGATATGCTATAGGTCTATGCTTCATCATCCCGATGGGCGATCTCTTCTCCCGTCGCAGAATAGTGGCTGTCAGCATGACGATGTCTGCCATCATGGCTACCGTAATGGCATTCGCCACAAACGTATGGATGGTATGGGGCGCCTCGTTAGTGATAGGTGCAAGCTCTGTAATACCTCAGATATTCATCCCTATAGCAGGACAATTTTCTGCTCCGGAAAACAAAAGTCGCAACATGGGCATCATCCTTTCCGGACTCCTCACCGGCATTCTGGCTTCGCGAGTGGTCAGCGGACTGGTGGGCAACTGGCTCGGCTGGCGTGCAATGTTCATTATTGCCGCTGCTGTCATGGTGGTTTGTCTGGCAGTAATACTATGTATGTTGCCTGACATGAAGCGTAATTTCAGCGGTTCTTACGCCAGTCTGATGCACTCTGTCTGGCATATTATGGCGACGCAAGGCAGGATCCGCCTCTACTCCATCCGTGCAGCGTTCGGTTTCGGCTCTATGCTTGCCATCTGGTCGTGCATGGCATTCCATCTTGCCCAACCGCCTTTTCTTGCTGGTAGCGACATGGTAGGAATGCTGGGTATGTGCGGTATAGCCGGTGCATTGGTGGCAAGTGGTCTTGGCAAGTATGTACCAAGAATTGGAATAAGCAGATTTAGCCTGACAGGAGCCATCATCCAACTGGCTTCCTGGGCAACAGCATGGATATGGAGTGGCAGTTATATCGGACTTATCGTGGCTGTGATACTGGTGGATATTGGCTTACAGTGTCAGCAACTGAGCAATCAGAGTGGCTGTATTCAAGCCATGCCACAAGCCGCTAATCGCGTGAACACCATCTTTATGACCACCTATTTCATCGGAGGCTCCGTCGGAACATTCTGTGCCGGCATAGGATGGGCGCACTTCGGATGGGCAGGTGTCTGCATGACAGGCATCATCTTCGCCCTTATCTCTTTTGTCATCTCACTCTGCGAACGGAGGGAAGAATGTTAAAAATGACGGTAATCTTATAATAATTTCGCCATAACCTATCATAAAATAAAGAAAAAGTTGTAATTTTGCATACAGAATTAAACATTACATTATATGGCAAAGTCAACCATGGGCACAAGATTGCCAAGAAAACTTGAAGAGAAAATGAAGATTGTCGGTGAGCAGATCAAGCTTGCCCGACTTCGACGTAATCTGAGTGTGGCTCAAGTGGCAGAACGTGCCACTTGCTCTCCACTCACCGTTGCTCGTATAGAGAAAGGCACTCCGACTGTGGCCATCGGCATCTACCTGCGTGTCCTGTATGCTCTTCAGCTTGAAGATGACATTCTTCTTATTGCCCAGCAGGACGCACTCGGCAGACAGTTGCAGGATCTTGCTCTAACGAATCGTAAGCGTGCATCAAAAAAAGTATAAGGTATGAAGAAACTATATGTATATGCCGATTTTGATTGGCTTCAAGAACCACTTCTTGTTGGCGAATTAAGCTACGAATCGCTACGTGGCAATGATTCATATGGCTTCAAGTATGATAAAGACTGGCTTCGCAAGTATGGTAGTCTTTTTCTTTCTGACGACCTCAACAACTATCCAGGTCTGCAATATACAAAACCTGATAGAGACATCTTCGGTTGCTTTGCCGATGCTTTGCCTGACAGATGGGGACGTACTCTGTTGAACAGGCGTGAACAGATAAATGCTACAGAAGAGAAGCGTCCCATAAAGCGTCTCAGTTCATTTGACTATCTTATAGGCATTGATGATTATAGCCGTATGGGAGGTTTCCGTTTCAAGGAATCACCGGACGGACCATTTATCTGTACGGAAAACACTCTATCCATTCCTCCATTGACAAGCATACGTGAGCTTGTGTTCGCCAGTCATGAGATTGAGAAAAGCGAAGAAAAGAATCTGCTGCCTGAAAAGAAATGGATTCAGCAGTTGGTTATTCCTGGCACCTCGCTTGGAGGTGCTCGTCCAAAAGCAGGAGTTGTGGATGAAAACGGTGTGCTGTATGTGGCAAAATTTCCTTCAAGAAAGGATGACTATGATGTGGCATTGTGGGAACATCTTTGCCATCTACTTGCAAGCAAAGCCTGTATAAATGCTGCAGAGACAGCAGTAATCCGTGCTGGAGAAAGATACCACACCTTACTATCCAAACGCTTCGACCGTACGCATGACAAAAAGCGAATACACTTCGCATCAGCAATGACTTTGTTAGGATTGACAGATGGGTGCAATGCTGATACTGGCAATGGTTATCTTGATATTGTTGACTTCATCATCCAGAATTGCTGTGATGTTGCTGCCAACCTGAGAGAACTCTATCGTCGTGTCGCCTTCTATATTTGTGTGGGAAATAGTGACGACCACTTTCGTAATCATGGATTCCTACTTACACCTCGTGGTTGGACTTTATCACCAGCATACGACATAAACCCGACCAACAATGAATACCAGAGTATTCTCATCACTGCATCATCGAATAATGCCGACCTTGAGATTTTGCTTGAGGCTTCAGAATACTATATGATTCAAAGAAAGGAGGCTGAGCACATCATTCAGGAGGTTGTCAGGAGCATAAGTGAATGGAAAACCATTGCCACAAGACTTGGAATTGCCAAGCGTGAGTATGCATTGTTTGAAAAGAGACTTTCAAATCAAAGAAATAACTAACAATACACATATGGGGTAACAGAAGGATTGCTGTCAAATATGGATAGAATTGCCGAGAAATTTCCGTAAAAACAACAATAAAATCTAACAAATTGGTTTACAAAGACTTACGCATCGACAAGTAAAAGCATAGATATTAGGAGATAATATCTATGCTTTTACAATGCGATAGCTATGCTTCTGTTTTTTTACTTCTTTTTCTTCGTTTTTTATTTCTTATCCTTCACCTTTTTATTTCTTATTCTTCATCTTTTTCAGTCTGAGCACGGTGAAGGAATAAGCTGGAATTTCGAGCGAGAGATCAGCGGAGATGGTGAAAGGAGTTGTCTCACATTTCTCCCATTCCTTGTGCTTGCCAGGATCAGCGGATTGCGCCATGAGAGTGCGTTCTGCCACATTACTGTAACCATTCATGCGCTCTCCCAATGGGATGCTTACTGTAGATGCCTTTGGCAAGAGACTTACCACCTTGATGATAAGGTCGCCTGTGGCTTCATCCACTACGACAGAGTGGTCGATACGCTCCTTCACGTCATTGCCGCCATTGACTTCCAGATTGGAATAGACATAACGACTGCCGGAATTATGTCCGAAAGCACGCTGTACGTAGTAATTGACTGTAGGCTTTACAGACGTATTATTGAAATAGATGAGGTCAGGGTTCCAGTTGGTGTGTCCCTCTTTTGCAAGCAGCGGAGCATAGGAAGTCATGGTCACTACGTCGGCATTACGCTCTACGTTGGTGAGATAAGCCGCTTCCACGAGAGCATTAGTCACCTGATTGCCTTTGGAAGCCCATTCGCCGAGATACACTTTAGTGCCATTGCGGTCATAATCATCATAGAAATCACGATGATGGAAATACCATCCTGGAGAGTTATAATAATGCTCATCCACCATTTCTATATTGTGCTTCTTTGCTTCTTTCCATCCATACTCATAGTCACTGCCTTCCCAGAAAGGACCTACTGTACCAATAACCGTGATTTCGGGATGCGCTTTCTTTACTCCATTGATAAGGAAGTGATAACGCTCAAGGAAGACATCGCTGATAAGGTCTTCGTTTCCGATACCAAGATACTTCATATTGAAAGGCTTTGGATGTCCTGCCTTAGCTCTGAGGCGTGCGAGAGCTGAAGTCTTAGGGTCGCCATTAGCCCACTCTATGAGGTCGAGCAGTTCCTGCAGATAGCTCTCCATGGTGAGTGGTTTGCCATTATATTTATAAGGTGAAGGTTTCCCGTTGAGGTCTTTCTCGAAAGGAATGCCTCCTTGCTGTCCGGCTCCGCCACGATGAGAATTCTGACAAGGCACTCCTGCAGCGAGAACAGGCAGTGGTTCGGCGCCTATATCCTCACAAAACTGGAAATATTCATAGAATCCGAGTCCACGAGTCTGGTGATAATTCCAAATATTCATATCTGGTTGACGCTCCCATAGTTCGCCGATTGTAGCCTGCCAATGATAAATATTGTCGATGCCTTGACCGTGAGTGGCGCATCCACCTGGGAAACGCACGAAGCGTGGTTTGAGGTCAGCCACCACTTCTGCAAGGTCTTTGCGCAGTCCGTTCTGTCGTCCGCGGAATGTGGAGCGTGGGAAGAGGGAGACAAAATCAAGGTCAATGCTGCCTTTCTGCATAGGTTCGATGACGAGGGAAGCCTTCGTTGCAGAAGCCTTTGGAGTGACTGTAGTCTTGCTTCTCTGCCATTTTGCAGTAGCCTTGAAAGTGGTGGTAGCCAGAATATTGCCTTTTTCGTCCACGAGAGAGACCTTCACGTTGCCCTGTCCTCTTGTAAAGAGTGAGAGATCATATTTCTCACCTTTCTTCAGCACTATTCCATCCCAACCGTCATTGATGAGTCTGGCTCCAGGAGCAGATGTGGAGAGGACAGAATAATGCGGATTATTCTGATGGATTGGGTCGGAAGTGGCGATAGTCCATTCGGTTCCGTTGCCTTCAAGTCGCCATGCCGTATTAGGATTCCATCCCTTATGGTCGGACGGAGAATACTCGAAGTCACGATTTTGTATCAATTCGGCATAGAGTCCGCCATCTGCAGCATAACTGATATCCTCGAAGAATATGCCCATAAGATTGGTGGAGATACTCTTATGATTGTCCCAATCTATGGTGAGAGTGGCTTTTATATCATCCTTTGACTTAGCAATGCCATTGCCTTTGGCTATAAAATTGTCTCTATCCCACTGCGCATTACGCTCAGCACGTATCTGTTTCTGGAGCAAACTTTCAAGTGCGGAATACGGAATACGGATAATATTCTGCTCGGAAGCCTGCTTTTGTTGCTGTTTCAGCGCCTCAAACTTGTCGCTATCTACGTATGGATAGTCCTGTGGTTTCCACAGTGCGAGGTTGTCAGACGTAGTTTTGGCTATCTGCGGAGTCTTTAGGTTTGGGATAAAAGTGGCGTAAAACTTGCTTCCATCGTATTTTAGCACAGGGTAATGGAGTTTTTTCTCTGAACCCCAAGCGCCATAGTCACTCTCAAAGAGGTTGCAATTCACATGCTTCCAGTGCTTTCCATCCACGGAATAAGCAATCTGAAAATCACGCACACCATTGTTTACGTCCGGCTTGATATAGACGGAATCCGGATGGTTAGCCCAAGAGGCCATAGCCATTGCGCCAAGGAAGGCGGTTAGAATAGATTTTTTCATCATGAAAATCGGTTAGTGTAATTATATTATCATTAGTAGTTTACAATGCAATGCCTACGCCATGATAATAGTATCTGATACCATTATCATGGCGAGCTTTTTGCTTCTGGATACAAATTTACATATTATTTTTGTAAAAAGTACACTATTAACCGATAAATTGTTCTTTCCTCTTAATTTTTAAGTAAAAGCCCTGCTTTCGCAAGTATTTTCTCTACCGACAACCTACAATATGATTAGGCTGGAAGCCTATACCGAGCATAGCGAGAGTAACCCGGGACGAAGTCTCGGGAATTAAGCTAAAAAGAAGCTGTCTGGAAGACAGTACCTTATAATAATGAGGATATGTTTTTTCAAACTCATTCTTTTTTAGGTACTGTCTTCCAGACAGTTGTATGTGTATCGCCATAAATCCCGAGACTTCGTCACGGGTTACTCTCGCTTTGCTCGGTATTGTCTTTCAGACAAATCTTCACCATGAAGCCTATCTTCTAATAGCCTCATGCGAAAGTGGAGCCATTTTCTAATGACAAGATGGGCTTATCAGAATGAAAAGAGCAATGGCAGGATGATAGTCATGACAAGACCGATGATGACCTGCAATGGCAGTCCCACCTTGATGTAATCCATGAAAGTGTAGCGTCCTGCCTTCATCACCAGTGCGTTAGGCGGTGTAGAGAAAGGCGATGCGAAGCACATGCTGGCGCCTAAAGTGACAGCAAACATGAAAGAATAAGGGCTTACTCCTGTCTGCTGAGCGGCAGAGAGGGCGATAGGAGCCATAAGGACTGCTGTGGCGGTGTTGCTGATAAACATTGTCATCAGTGAGGTGGTGAAGTAAATGCCACAAAGCAACGCGTAAGGACCTATTGCTCCAAGGCTACTTACCAGCGTCTCGGAGACTATCTGTGAGACGCCAGTCTTCTCTAAAGCCGTGGACATAGGCATCATTGCCGCGATGAGAACGATGCTCTCCCAGTTGATGGTCTTGTATGCGGCATCGACACTGCGGAAGCATCCTGCGAAGACTGTTAGCAGACCTGCTATGATGACAGCCGTCACTGGCGCGATAGGAATGAAGTCAAACACCATCAACGCTATCATCACTATCATGATGGCAGCCGCCACTGGCGCCTTATAATCGAGCGATACTTTCTCCATGAGCATATCTGGACGACCTAATACCACCCAATTCTCATTCTCATGATTCATCTGCATTATCTTGTCCCACTCGCCTTGCACGAGCAAAATGTCGCCATTCTGCAGACGGTGGTCACTGAGTTCCTCCTTGATATACTTCTCATTTCTGCGTATGCTGAGGATATTTACAGAATAGTCTTCACGAAGGCGTGAACTTCTGATGCGTGTTCCTATGAGATGAGACGTAGGAAGCACCACTATCTCTGATATTCCGATATCATAGAAATCAAGGCCTTCTGCCTTCATCCTTTCGAGATGATAGTCAGTGGCAAACTGCTCCATCGCCTCTTTGTCTCCATAGAAATAGAGAATATCATCCTGACTGATGACTGTATCAGCCCACACCATATTCTGACGAATATCCTTTCCGAGGGCTTTCCTGGTCTCATTGCGTATTTCGAGGATGGTCAGTCCGTATCTATTCTGCAAATCCAGGTCCTGAACCTTCTTGCCTGCCAGTCCGTCTATCTGATTACCTACGCTGTACTTATACAGATTTTCATGCAGATGATATTGCTCCGCCAGGTCATCCACGCTCTTTCCCTGGTCAGCATTCTGCTGTTTGTCATTCTTATTGATAAGCATGAGACTCATCGGCAACAGCACTGCCAAGCCTACTGCAATGACAGTCAGACCGACTGGAAGGAATGTGAAGAATCCTAATGGAGCGAAGCCGTGCTCTTCGAGGGTCTCACTGATGACAAGGTTGGGAGGTGTACCAATCAGCGTAAGCATTCCTCCGAGACTTCCAGCGAATGCCACCGGCATCAGGAGACGGGAAGAACGTATTCCAGAACCCACTGCCATACTCATAATAATCGGCATCATAATAGCTACAGTTCCCGTATTGCTGACGAAAGCGCCCATAAATGATGTCGCCAACATGACGAGGATGAATGCTCTCACCTCATTTCCTTTTGCCATTCGGGATATGCTATTGCCTGCCGATTGTGCCAATCCTGTCTGCAGGATAGCACCTCCGACGACGAAGAGTCCTACCATCATTACGACAATAGGAGACGAGAAACCGCTCAAAGCCTCACTGGTGGTGAGCACTCCTGTGGCGGTGAGTATCATGAGGGCTGACAATGCCACTACATCGCCTCTTACTCTTCCCCAAATAAACATGGCTATGGTCACTATCAATACGGTTATGGTTATGGTCATTTTATTATTATGGTTATGGAGTTATGGGGGTATGGGGTATGGGGATTGCCCGGTGATGCGGGCAATCCCGTGACTTAAAACAAAGCTGCTATTGCGGCTGCGTTATCACCTTCATATACCTTCAGTTCTGAGACTGGCTTGAAACTGAAGTCGGAGAAGCGCTGAAGCTGAAGGGCAACAAACTTGTGATCCTCGCTGAGACACATCTCCAGCATATACTGTCCGATGGATGACTCGGTGAAACGCTCTGTCTTGGCAGAGTTGATTTCAGAAACAGGACGGGTGAGAATCTTTGTTATTCTCTCTCCGTCAGCAGGACTGTATTCTTTTATATATGACTGTACCTTACTGGATGTAGGGTTATAGACAACCTTTGAACCGAAACCGAGAAATCCTTTCTTGATTGTGATGCGATTATCTGCTGAGAGTGACTCTGCTATGTGTAATGAATTGAAATTTGCCATTGTTGTATTATTGTTTTTTTATTGCTCCTCATTTTTTTTTACAGTAGGAATGAGGAATTTACCTTTGTTACAGATGGATGGAACACACGGTTTTCCATCTATTTGATTTGTAAAAACTCCCTCTCTATGCGGCATCTGCTGATGTCACCTAAACGTGGGTTATAAGTAGATATATTATTCTGATAATGAATAGATTATAACAAATAAATATTTATTCATTATTTATTATAATCACCTACTTACAAATAAAAAGAACAATAATACGCTAACACAATAGTCGCCTCAATGCAAATACATAGTATTCACACGAAGGCTCAGGCACCATACGAGAAACGCTGATTTGGTTTCTCTGGCGATGATGGCTCTGTATCGGGTCTTTAAAGTTAAACAGAAGAAACTTGTGTACATGCCTGCTATCTTGTTTTGCAAAATAGTTGACAGGAATAGTGCGGCTTGGGCGCGAACTGCATACACGATAGTTTTGCGATGAATCATGGATTACAGCCTGCTCTTTCTGATTTGGGCATGACACTACAGCGCATACACTGCCATTGCTGTCAACATCTATATTGGCAGCATTCATCGTGACGGTACCCTTGAGCACCATCACAAGTGTCAATAATATAAGTTTCACCCAACGATTCATCATTGCAAAGATACAAAAAATATAGATGTCTCTGACACAAGTAGGGGCTATTCATCCCATTATTTCTCATTTTTTAATACTTTTTCAATCTCACGAGTCCATATTTTAATGTTTTTTATATTGCTATGAGGCTTGCCCCAGCAAATAGGCGCCACTGTGCCAACGGCTTTTAACAGCAAGAAAAGCAAGAAGTCGCCACTGTGCCAACGACTTTTACCGTTGGTTACCAACAAAAAAAAACAACACCTCACGAATAAACATTTCTTGAAAAATGTAATACATATTTCAAAAACATTTATTACCTTTGCACCCAAAACAAGTAGATATGGGAAAAGAATCAAAAGGTAAGCAAGGAGGCACACGCCCTGGTTCGGGAAGACCACGCAAGACAGAAGAGACCCGAACCTACACTTTCCGCGCTTCAGGTGAGATGGTCAGACACCTCGATATGCAAGAGCAGAAGTCGGAATACATCAAGATGTGTATTGCAAAGGAAATGAATACCACTGAGCCTGACTTCTCCAAACTGGGAGAAGCCTATCCTGCCACACGAGTGAAAGAAGCCAACTTCCGTTTCTTCGACATCGGTATAGTGGCGGGGTTCCCTATTCCTCTCGATAATGACGAACGGTCACAGGATATAGAATTGCTGCAGATGCTATGCCCTTACCCAGAAGCGTGTTATCTCATACGTGTGTCGGGCCACTCCATGATTGATGCCAACATACATGATGGCGACATAGTCATAGTGGACAAGAGCAAGCGCAACCCGTCTCCTAAGGAAGTGGCAGTATGCGAGCTCAATGGTGAATACACCCTAAAGCACTTCGAGATACGTGATGGAAGAGGCTGGCTTATACCTGCCAACCCTGATTTCCCTGAAATTGAAATATCGGAAGGCGATGCTTTCCGGGTCTGGGGAACTGTCACTTATGTGATACATAAACCTGTCAAATGAAGAATGTAGAATGAAGAATGAAGAATGGAAGTTAGTCTTACTTCTCATGGCATCTCAACGAGGAAACTCAAGCCGAAGAACGTAATCCGGATTCTTCATTCTTCATTCTTCATTTAAAGAATCCCCCTATGTACGCCCTAATAGACTGCAACTCATTCTTCTGTTCCGTGGAAAAAGTGTTTCATCCTGGACTTGAAGGCAAGCCCGTCGTTGTGCTATCCAGCAATGACGGCTGCATCGTGGCGCTCACTCCCGAAGCAAAGAGGATAGGACTTCACCGTGGCGACCCGATCTTCAAGGTGGAAGGCATAGTAAAGCACTATGGCGTGCAGGTATTCTCATCCAATATGCAGCTATATGCCGCTATGAGCAAGAGAGTTACCAGCATATTGCGCAAGTCCATACACCACGTGGAAAACTACTCCATAGACGAGAGCTTCTGCGACCTCAATGGCTATGAGAAACATTTTGACCTCGTCAGAATGATGAAAGAAATAAGGGAGAGAATACTCCTATGGACTGACATACCTGTAAGCATCGGCATTGCCCCATCAAAGACATTGGCGAAAATAGGCTCAAAGTTTGCAAAGCAATACAAAGGCTATGGCGGTGTCTGCATTATCGACACAGAGGAGAAGCGTCGCAAAGCCCTCGAAATATTCGACCTTGCTGATGTCTGGGGCATTGGGCGTCGCACATTCGAGACCCTCAATTACTATGGCATCACCACCCCACTCGACTTTGCCGACAAGAGCGACTCATGGGCAAGGAGCCATTTCAGCAAACCTGGTTACCAGACATGGCTGGAACTCAACGGAATACCATGTATAGACACCACTGAGATAAAGCGTAATCAGAATATCTGCACCAGTCGCAGTTTCGGAGAAATGGTCAGCGACCTACAGTCTCTGAAATCTGCCGTGGCTTCATTTGCCAGCAGTTGCGCCAACAAGCTTCGCGGACAAGACAGCGTATGCAGGAAGGTGACGGTCTTTATAGGCAGCAATCGCTTTCGTGAGGACCTGATGCAATACGGCAATGCTGCCACCAAATCTTTCTCTACAGCGACATCCGACACCATCGCCATCACCTCCGCTGCCCTGCAAAGTCTCGAAAGTATCTACATACCAGGAGTCATGTATAAGCGTGCTGGAGTCATCGTCGGTGACATATATCCCGAAACTCCCATCCAGCTCGATCTCTTCGACACGACGCCAAAGCGCAAGGAACGCAATAATCTGATGAAAATCATCGACAATATCAATCATCAGCACGGCACAAAGAGCGTCCATCTGGCTGTGGAAGGACCCGAAAAACAACCTTGGCACGTGAAAAGCGAGCATCGTAGTCCCAACTATCTCACTGACATAAATGAAGTTTTGAGTATAAAGATATAAGAAAAAACATAGAAAAAGGGGAAAATATTTGGAAATAAAGAAAAAATATACTAATTTTGAACGCTTAAAATCACATTCTTGCTAAAGCAAGATATATAGACAAGGCAAGAGTAAAACTATTCGGTTTTCTGGTATATAGACAAGTCAACAAGACAACAAAACCGACAATACAACAAGACAACAAGACAATAAATCAACAAGTCAACACCGAACTTATGACAACACATTATACATTTCAAGTATGCAGAAGTTGTATCGCAATTCTGATTCTATTACTGACAAGCTTTCAGACGATATTAGCACAAAGCATCACAGAAAAAGACATCACAGAGACTTTAGATTTCGACAAAGAAGAAGTATCTTATTCATTGCCTTCTGGAAGCATACCGGAAGGCAGTGAGTGTGTATGGCAGATTGATGGCAAAGATATCACCACGGGATTGACCGATGAAGGCAAAACCATCACTCTGAGTCTCTACAATCATGTCCGCAAGGCTGTAGTCACCATAAAGTCTTCTGAAAACACCGAGACGATAGAGTTTGACATCAATCCAAAGACATACGGTGAAGATTATGATGGCAAGCATTTCTATGCCGACTGTTTCCACCCTTACAATGATGGCACACAGGGAGACGGCACTAAGGATAGACCCTTCCTCATCAGCAACGATAAGGAACTGGCTCTGCTGGCACGCAACGTCACAAGCGGCACACTGTATTCTGGAAAATACTTCCGACTGACATCCGACATCGACCTCAGCAAAGGCCTCTGGATGCCTATTGGCAAATGGAATCCAGAGAAGAATTATTTCTTTGCAGGAAAAATCAACGGTGACGGACATGCCATCAAAAATATGCAGATATGCTGGACCAACGCTAACGGCAAGGAGGCTTCATGGGGACTCTTCTCCCGACTCAGCGGCACAGCGGCTAATGAGGCAGGATTTGCTTCTGTCACAAATCTTGTCATTGTCAATGCCACTATAGAGAAGAAGAAAGAATATAAGCCTGTAGGCACTGGCACTGTAAAACTCGGTATCCTTGCCGCTGACTTGACTAAGAATGCAGAAATCAGCAATATCATCATACGCCAGTCAAAGATTACTGATAATGCTGAGTCATACCAAGCAAATGGAGTCTATAGAATAGGCGGCATTGTGGGCTATATAGGCAGCGGAGTATTCAGGATATACAACATCTCTTCCGCCACAGAGATAAACATGCTCTCAAAAGCCACTGTCAAGAAAAGTGTAACCATCTCCGGCGGTATCGGTTGCGCCACCACCTTTACCACGAATAACAGTTACAACATCTGTCCTACAAACATTTATGTCCATGGTCCCAAGCCGGTGGCAAACAGCGAAAAAGCCATCGGTAGCGTAATTGCATTCTATGGTCCTTCATATCAGAACAGTTTTCCTGCAGAAGCAAAGAAAACATTATACTATACCTCTGTCAACAAAGTAACTGGCACCAACAACGACGGAACAGAAAAGGAGGTCGCAAGTTTCGGAAAAGAATTCATAGACATTTGCAATCAGTATATCAATGACAAGGGCCTTGACAACAAGACCTTGGCTTTCAACACCGGGACGAACTCTTTCTCATTCAACACCGCCAAACTGATACTGGAACGCGGCAAGAGAGATACCTTGACAGTATATTCCGCTGACGGCAAACCTTCAAGCGAGAAATATCTCTGGTATGTCTCTGACGGCAATTCAAGCGCAAGTCTGCTCAACAAGACTGAAAGCTCTTCATACATCCTGCCACGCAAGGACTACGATCAATACGTCTATGCCACCCTTCCCGATGGCTCCTCACGCACTAACACCGTCGTGGTAAAGGCGATAAGAATGACCGCCACACTCGACTCCAGAAGCAATCCTGGCACTTACAGCATCACGGTGGCCAACAATACGGAAGAGGGATTCAGCAACGATGACCTCGGACTTACAATCAAATATCAATGGTTTGACGGCACGACAAAACTGAATAACAGCACCCCAAGCTTCACCCGTCCTGCTGGTGCTACCCACAACAACAGATACAGTTGTCTCGTCACAGTAACCACCGAGTCTAAGGAAACCCTTCTCAGCCAATGGCTGAGCGCAGCTTCTGTGGTCTATCTAAAGCCTACCGACACTCAGTCCATATCGGAATCAGAGCGTAAAAGCAATGCTGAATGGGGCTACTCTCCAGAAAAGCCAATGCTTACATGGGAGGGAGCTTACAGCAAACTCTCGCCTAATGGTTCGTGGGACGAAAACTTCATCGTCCTGATAGGCACAAGTAAGTACAGCGTAACCAATAATACCATCACCGGATTTAATATCACTCCGAATTATAAAGGAGAAAATATGCTAAAATTGGAGGACTGGAATGAAGCCTCCTCCTCTGCCTTATTCCGCAATGTCACCATCACTGGCAAATGGGAAAATAATGACTATAAAGGTATTATAGAAATAAGTGGAGCCACAAAGGGATTGCCTATATGGGGCGACACGCGTTTTGAACATCTCACTTTTCACAATGCTTCTGGCAGTGCAGACTATTATAAGAATATATATTGCCAATACCATAACCTGGAGATGGGCGACAGTCTGCGAATGACAGGCTTCAACCAGAACTCTCCAGAATACGGCACCATCGACGGCGCTGTGACGACTGCCATGCAGATATTCGGCGGTTTCAATAATGACGGACGCTTCTACCCTCTAAACAACGAGACGAATATCAAAGCCTTCGAAGACTCTATTCCACACGGAAAGGAAGGTTTCAGCATCACCGTCAAGTCCGGATTCTATTCAGCCATCTGCGCCGGAGGACGACAGACTGTAAACGGTGACACATACAATGGCGTGATGGGAACTCCCCACCTGCCTATCAAGTGCACCATCACGGTGGACATAGACAGGAAATGGAACGATGCAAATAATCCTCTCAGGAAAGTATTCTTCGACAAGACAGGTACCACCGAAGAGCGAAAGAGCGACTACGATGCCGGCATCATCCTTGCAGGAAACCATGAGGGAGCGATGTATGCCGATGTGGATATCATTGTCAGAAGCGGAAAGGTGGCACGCATCGTAAATGGCACGCTGGGCAACGACCGAGACCTCACCTTCAATTATCCGAAAGGCTCTCAGAATGTGATACATGTGCCATGCAACACATTCATGGGACGTGCCAATATCACTCTCGACCCAGAGAAATCAGAAAACAATACCGACCGAGATATCAACAATCGCGTCATTGTCACCGAACTATATGGCGGCAGTACCGGTCGTGGACATCTGGCTTCTGTGAAAGTAAACAATCCTTTCTATGGCTACAGCACTATAACGATCAATGGCGGTACATTCAAGATTCTGCCTGAAGACAACAAGAAAAAGGAGAATATCCTCTGTGGCATATTCGGTGCCGGAGCGGGAGGAATGAATGGCATCGGTACGGATAGCCATCACACGGCTGACGAGAAAATACCTTATTGGAGCGATACTGAGAGAGTGATGCTCTATGGACCGTACGATAAAGCCAAGGGCAAACTGATAACATACCGCTGTTACAATGCTCTGACTCACACATATACAGAGGTTGACCCAACAAAAACCAATACCAAGATTGTTATCAATGGTGGAGTATATGGCTCAGAAGGCGAGAATATAGATGGCATCTATGCCGGTGGCAGCGGATATATGAGCAAAAGTCTGTGGACATATAATGCCACACCGAGCACCACTGGTGGAAATGTATATGGCGGAAAGGATATTACGGTATCTTCTCTGACCATCAATGGCGGTATATTCCATTGCAAGAACGGCATTTTCGCTGGTGGACGCGGCACTGATTATTACTACAAGACAAACAAATATGGCGGAATAGCCACTGACTACACTCATCTCGGACAGACATTCGGCAACGTAGAACTCAGCATTTACGGTGGTGAGTTCCACTGTTCTGTGTTCGGAGGTGGATACGGAGTAGGATTCGTGGATACCGACATCAAGACTGGCGCCAGCCCTACCACGCTTACTGAAATGGCAAAGGTGTCAGGCCAGTCCAAGGTCAATATCTATGCCGGCACTTTCTTTGGCAATATTTATGGCGGTGGCGACATGGCTGTAGTGGAACATACTGTGAAAGGTGAATATGCCACTGACGTAAGAATCAGTGACAACGCTGATATACGCGGTTCGGTATTTGCCGGTGGCAATGGAAGATGCAACAAAGAAAAGCCTAAAAACGCTGACTCCAACTGGAAAGCTGAGGATATAGGAAAGATAAAAGGCAATACAAATATGACATTCCTCGGCGACTCCAGACAGGCTCCTTACATCTACGGCGATATCTATGGTGGCGGAAACTACGCCCAAGTCGAGGGTAACACCAGCATCAATCTCTATGCCGCCAACTTTGCAGGCGAGATATTCGGCGGCGGCAAGGGCGATATCACCTCTTCTCTTATCACGTCAGCCGACGTAAAAGGAAACACCTACGTCAATCTTGCACAGGATATGGGAGATGAAAATGATGACAATAACAGCAAGAATGCGGATCATTTCTCCATCAATGTCATCTGGAACAAGATGTGGCAATGGGATGATGAAGCGAGCATGACAAAGGGCAAATTCTATCTTTGGGACAAAGAGGCTGCTGGAAACGGCAATATAGAGTGGAATCCTGACGGTATTACAGGCACTGATTCTGACACTAAAGATGCCTACGAAGTACGCAAAGACTTCTTCTACGGCAAGGAGAAACCTACTGACAATGCTCATTTCCTCTACCCACACAATATCTTCGGAGGTGGCAATGTGGCATGCATTGTCCGTGATACCACTAAAGTCTGCGTGCAAAAGGGAATGACTCCTTACTCACTGCTGAAGACTGACGAATGGAAAGCATCATACAATGACAATGAAAACCCTCATTTCTACGTCTTCGGAGGCGGCAAAGGCATAAAAACCGAAGTGGGTTATACTGATGTCACCGTCAATGTGGAGGGTGATTACAGCATCTATGATGCCGAAGTGGATGACAATACCGAGCAGATGGCGCGACCACACCTATTCAATATCACAGATATTACCTCCGCAAATGATAGCTTCGCCAGCATCGATGATGATGAAAGCATAGCTTTGCAATCAGACAAACAGAATACAATTCCTGTATTCGACAATTCAAAAGGCATTCCTAACTTCACCGTCCTCGGCGTTCTCGGAGGCGGATATGCCGGTCTTGTGACCCATAATACCAAAGTCTCCGTAGATGGACAGACTTTCCTGCACCGCATCTACGGCGGAGGCTTCGGCGATCCTGCATCTACAGAAGACAACCCTACTGGACAAGTGGGAGGCAATACCGAAGTATTCATAAAGGGCGCCAGAACCTATGGCGACGTATTCGGCGGTGGCGCCGGAGTGAAATCCAGCAACAGTGTGGATTTCATAAACGTAGCACGCGTCAATGGCACCACGAGAGTGGAGGTCTCTGATGATGCCCGCATCTTCGGAAACGTCTATGGAGGTGGCGATATTGCCAATATCGGACTGGACAATCATACCCCTGACTATGCAAAAGAGGCAGTCAGTGCATCTGAAATCAATCAGACGGACGGCACTTTCGTAAGTTATCATGCCGATAATTACCGCACATGGGTCAACATTGTCGGAGGAGACATCTTCGGAAACGTATTTGGAGGCGGCAAAGGATTGACCGCAGGCAATGCTTCTGACTATACCAAGGTGGGACGCATCAATGGCAACACGCTGGTACACATAGCCAATACCGATGCTCCTGCCAATGCTTCTCTTGACAGCAATGGCAATAACATCCCGAATATATGGAGCAGCATCTACGGCGGATGCGCCTACGGCACCGTGGATGGCAACGCTATGGTTCACATAGAAGGCGGATTGCTCGGCATGGATGTCTTCGGAGGCGGTTACGGCAATGTGCCTGTCATCACTGATGAAAGCTCAAATGAAGACGCTGAGACCTACATCAAAAGGCAGATTCTCGGAAAGAAATATGAAGGAGAAAGCCGTAATGACCTCACCTTTGCCAATATTCTCGGCAATACAAAGGTGAGAATCGACGGTGGAACATGGATATGGAACAGGAAAGCTGACAGCAACGGCATCATCACCACATGGACTGAAACCGAAGCCGACAGCCGACCTATATGCGACAATATTGATGAATACAAGCAGATAGTAAATGCTATACAGTCTGCTTCTTCACTCAAAGAGATTGATGATCAGAAAGTAAAAGAGGCGATAAACCGTATAAAGAACGATGAAACCACAAAGCAGTTCTTTGATTTCGACCGTCAGATATTCAAATTAAGCCACAATATCTTCGGTGGTGGCAACCGTGCAGGCGATGTAGGAACATACAAAAGCACGACAGCGATTTCGGGCACGGGTTCCTCCGTCGTGATAGTCAACCACTCCCCTCTTGCTGATTTGGAAGATACAAAGGGCAGAACCATCTCCATGTTCGACTGCACCAGATTGCAGAGCCTGTGCTGGTTTATCAGTTCGGAGAACACTTCCGACCCTCAATTCTCTGTCTTTGGAGCTGGATATGGTGCCAACACCAAGGTGGCAAGGACTGAAGTCTATGCCCAACCGGGTTCAAAGATTGACAATAACGGTCTCGTCACTATCAATGATACCACTTATCGCTATCGCAACCAGGCTTCAGACCTACAGACCTACAGTAAGTTTGAGGAGAGTATGGAGAATGATTTCAGCAAGATTTCCAATGAAGAGAAGAAACTCTATTACGGCAGTGCCGATGGCAATGACATCAATGCCGACAAGAATGATAGCGAGACATTTCTCCGTTACCATGCCAGTCGCTGGGCATGGAATCCTGGTATGTCTGGATTTACATTCCAAGTGATACATGGTGGCGGATATTCCGGCTATGTGTCAGGCAACACTTACGTGGAAACTGACTGCCAACTCAACTGCCGCGACATCTACGGAGCAGGTCTCGGAGCCCTGCCTTTCGGTTCATATACAGATGGAAAAGCCTATGATTTCGGCACTGTAAGCGGCAATTCCCGCATATTCATGAAGGCTGGCATTATCTCGCAGAATGTCTATGGCGGCGGTGCCGGCATAGAGTCTGCAAGCAATAACGGCACATTCACTGACTTTCCGAATATGGCTCGTGTCAACAAGACGGAGATTCACATATATGGCAGAAACCTGCAATACAAAAAGAACTATATGATCTACCGCACCATCGTCTTCGGAAGTATATATGGTGGCGGCGACGTGGCTAATGTTGGCACTAAGGAGGCGGCGCCTTCACAGTTTGATATCGACAATTACACAAACCCTCAGGACCGCACCACACTGGTAAACATACGTGGCGGCACCGTGCTGTCACAGGTATTTGCCGGTGGCAGGGGACGTCTTTCCACCCTATGTAATAATGACAAGCAGTTGGGCGGAGTTTACGGCAACACCTGTCTGGTAATCGACAGACCGAACATGATATATCCTTATATGGCAAACGGCAAGCCTCTCTCTCCTGAAAGCGAGGAAAACATGAAGCATCCTGCCGACAATATCAATAAGGACATCATCCCTATATTCATGGAGCGTATCTATGGAGGTTGCGAGAACGGCACTGTCTATGGCAACACTCTCATGACTGTCTATGACGGTTATATCGGTCATGGCATCTATGGCGGAGGACTGGGCTGCTGTGACACCGTTTCCGTGGATGGCAAAGACTCGATGATGGTGACTTCTGCTGACGTTGAAGGTAATACTAATGTATTCATCTGTGGCGGCAAGGCACTGCTTGCTTCCTATTGGCTCGCTGATAATCGTGCATGGTATCCTGCCAGCATCATCAATGGTACGACATATTCACCACAATATGATCATAATGCTCTGAAATTTAGGATAAACCATAATATATATGCAGGCGGCAACGTGGCTTGCACAGTGGGTCACAACACCTATCTTACCCTAAAGAAAGGTCTTCTCCATAAGGACACTCATGTAGTGTCAGGACAGAATGGCAACTTCTTTGAAACCAACGAATGGAAGGAGATATATAATAAGGTGGGCTCGCCACACTTCTGCATATTCGGTGGTGGCTTTGGTGAAAACACATACGTGAAAGGTGATACTCATGTCAATGTATCGATGGAAGAGCGTGGAAGTAAAAAGGATTTCGACATTGAGAAAGGCAAGGAGTACAAGCATTTCATCGGTGACTACGCCATAATGGACATTGTGGGCGGTGGCTATTCCGGCACTGTATGCGGAACCACCCACATCGAGGGTCCTGGCGGTGCTTTCTGCCGTCGAGTATTCGGCGGTGGTTTCTACAGTTCTGTAGATTCCACTGATGTGAGAATCAAGGCTATAGACTGCCATGACATCTTCGGTGGCGGACTGATGGGCAATGTCCTCAAAGGCACTAATGTGGTGATAGGCAGCAAGTCTGATGCTTCTGCCAAATTGAGCAATGCTGACATAAACATCCACAATGGAGTATATGGAGGCAATGACGTATCTGGATATGTCAACATCGTGCTCGACGAGAAGGGTTATTTCAAGGACAATGGCGGTTCCGGCACCAATATCAGCATCCTTGGAGGACATATTTACGGCAATGTATATGGTGCGGGAAACGGCAATTACCTCTATGCCCTCGACAAGAAAGGCAATGACAAGATGACTGTCAACGAGCATTACCCTCTCAATCCCGACGATCCTAATTCCGAGACTGTGCCTTTGGTATATACCGTACCAATGCGCGAGACCATGCCTTCTTTCCTCGCTGCAAGTGATGCGGCAAAGATAGTGAACATCAACTCATGGCGTCCGCTCACCAATAAGGTGAATATCACCATCGAAGGCAATACGCCTGATGATGGCGCCACTATCGATGGCGACGTATATGGCGGCGGAAACTCTGCCACTGTGCAGAAAGTGAAGAACAGCAAGACGGATGCCGACCCAATGGTGGGAAACATCTCCATCAATATCGGCAATCATGTCAGAATAGGACGTGTATTCATGGGCTGTAATGGCGATGAGATGTTTGCCTCTTCTGAGGACAATGACTTCATGAACAAATTCCGCAAGCTCAATGGCAGCGTGTATAATTACAGAAAGGAACTCAACTTTGCCGACTCCATCGACTGGACTGGAGACCCGTCAAACAAGAGTATCAGCACGCTCTATCTCTCTACCAAGAACGAAAACCGACATACGGTGTATCCTCATCTCATCGACCTCTACTTCCAATCTGTGGAAACCAACATCCAGGGCAAGTTGACCTGGAATGGCAATGAGACGGGAAAAGGACTGACAGACTGCATCATAGGCACATTCTGCTGTGGCGGAAACCGTGGTAATATGAATGTCTATCCTATGACCGAGGATGATTATCCTGCGGGCACTCCTAAGGAAGACATGAAGATAGGCAATGCCGTGGAATACACTTTCCCTGAGGGACTCGTCATCAAGGAGAAGATAGTGGGCGGCTGCTACAATGCAAACTACAACTACAAAGATAGCGTAACCCACAATGGTGGCTATCTGCTCGGTACGGCTCATGCTCCTTATCCTTTCATCAAACTCATTGTGAAAAATCAGTTTGACCCTCTGATTGACAATACGGAGAATGCCTACAAAGGCGGCAATGTCTATGGAGGATGCTACAAATCTGGCACTATTCAGGGCGACGTCTCCATCATTCTGGAGAGCGATATGCTGAATGGCAAAACGAGGAAGATGCTGGAAAACTCCAACGAACTTGCATCTACAAAGCCTGAATACTCTGCCCTCAACGTCTATGGTGCTGGCTATGGCATGGAGAGCTATGTCTGTGGTATCACGAATATCAAGATGGCGGAGAATATGCCTTGCAGCAATCCTGCAAACGAAGAGGCTGTTTTCTCTCCTACCGGCGCTTCTGCCAACTTCATATATGGTGGAGGTCAGCAGGGCAATGTCATCGGTGTGACCAATGTCGAGATATTCAATGGTCATGTATTCCGCTCTGTTACCGGCGGTTCTTACGCTGGATATGTATGGGGCTCCACAATGGTCAAGGTGGGATACCCTAAATATTATAAGGTGAAACCACTGATGACAGGACACTATTTCCTCACTCGCACTGACCAGAGCAACAAGGATATAGACAAAGGCAAGGACGTCACCACCGAGACCATCAAGCAGTCGGTGCATCTTCTCGAAGACGACCTTGTCTCACAGTCGGTATATGAAGCCATCACCTCTGTATGGGACAAGTCTTCCGACTCAGGAATCGATATCTCTGAGAAGAAGGCAGATTATTTCACTGCTGTCGAAGCCTCAGCGCCAGCTATCGGTTGGGAAAATATCAATATCAATATCGGCGAGGCTGTATATGGCGGTGGCTACTCTCTGGCTCAGGGTTCTTCCGTAATGGCTGACAACACCACTGTGCTGAAATATACTGACAAATGCAATGTCAATAAAGCCTTTACTGTCTCACCTGCCTACATAAAAGAACTGAACAAGCTCCCCGGCGGCACTACAGTGGGCTTCGGCGGAAACACCACTATCCTCATTGCAGACCGCACCAAAGCGCCTGCCTCTGCATCGGACAGCGACCCTGACCGCGACCATATCACCATCTCACATCAGCAGATGAAGGAAGCGCAACTATCAGAAGGACAGGACCTACTGGGCTATTACTACAAGGGAGCCGATGGAGAATATCATTACATCTATGAGGCTGGAAAATACCAGAAAGGCGGTAATCTCCCTACGAATATCTCGTCTGACGACAAGAAGATATACATGTACGACAACGAAGGCGGCATCTTCGGTGACGGACACCTTTCGTATGCGCAAGGCTTCCGCAGTGCTGACCTGACGGGTTACGGCTTTGCAAGCTCCAGCATCGGCAGTCCTAAGATTATCAATACCTTCCAGCGCATGGACATACTGCGCCTCACCGACAACTGCTTTGCACTGCTCGGTGCTCGCGACTATGCCACAAATGCTATGGACAAGACGCCTTACTCTATCTCACGTGTGGGCGAGATACAGATGAAAGCCTGCGATATTGTGACCAATGAAGACGGTTCGCTGAAGTCTGGCGACAATGACAATCATTATGACAAGCGTGCACGCAACTATATGGGACTCTCCAATAATATCCATTACGTCGGTGCGCTCCATTCTGACGTGGATTTCCACACCGCATTATGGCACGATGGCAAGGGCAGACAGACTGGCTACGGCGCTGGAGCTGACACATATATGGCTGTCAAACAGAAGTATATAGATGACTATTTCAATGATGGTGAAAACAAAGGCAAGAACCATATCTTCGAGAAGCGCAATGACGGCACTGCCAAAAATATGATTGGTATTGCCTCCGGCTATGCTCTCAAGATACAGAATATCCAGGAATGGAAAGAGAATGGCACTGCAAAGCAGCAACTCTACTACGGTCCTATCTACGGTGTCGTGGAGATGAATCTCATCGACGTACGTGAGGATGAAGGCGGTGGCTACGTCTATGCCGACAATATCCATAAGCGCCCTGCTTACGAGGGCGATGACAAGGCTGTCGATTTCCTTGAGACGACAGGCAACTTCGTATTCCCTTACTCTCCAAAGCAAGGCAGATACATCGTGGATGACTGCTTCCCTGTGGGATATACCTCCATTTCCCAAGATGGCGGCAAGAGCAATCCTGACGAGGCTATGCCAGCCCACTATTGGTATGTCACTGGATTCAATTATCATTACAATGCTCATATCACCGGCTTCTCTTACAATCTGCCTTACACTTTCCACAGTGACAATCAGGATGGCATCATTTCCCTTGCCGGACTGAAGCCTTCTCAGGAAGTGAAGATACTGAGTTGGAAAACCTACAGCGCACACAGTGAGGGCTATTCCTGCGATTTGGAAGAGCGAAACCACTGCAAGGACTCTCTGGATGCCGCCGGCAATCACGTCATGGGCAAATATCAGCTCTTTGTAGGAGCCGCTAATTCGCAGACATACATCAAGCCTCTCGGCAAGGACGAATCCTTACCGGGCGATGCTATGGCTATGCCTGGATTTGCCGCACAGCTCTGCATGAAGCATGATGCTAATGCCGACAACTGCCAGACGCTCCAATCCACATTGCCTGCCAGCCTTCCTGACGGCGATGCGAGGATTGTATTCCAACTGTCTGACAGCACTGACAACTCCTCCACCGATTACTATAAAGCCCATCTGTCTGAGCCTTGCAAGGCAACTCTGGTGCTCACTGCGCCTGCTATGCAATATAAGGATAATACGGATGGCGAGATTGAGCCTGTCATCACTATGGTACCAGTCAACAATAGACTGTTCACACGCGACAGCAACGGCACTTACATAAAGGTGGAAAATGACAATCTGGCTAAAGGCACTACGTATTTCTACAAGAATGGCGAGACTGACCTCTATCAGGAAATCAGCGACACTTGCCTATTCTATAAGAAAAAGAATGACATGGATGGATATGAACTGACACAGAAATCGGATGTCATGCCTAATTCTTCCACCACATACTACTGCATTCTGCCACGACAGTACACCTATACCGTGGATCTCACCATCGAGTATATCCAAGGTCCGGACATCGACGGAGGCATAACCATCGAAAACTGCGCCCTGCCGGGAGAGATGATTCGCGTAAACAAGAATGACGTCAATATCAAGGCTGACGAGGCTTTCGCTGTCACCGGCTACTATTGGCGCATAGGCAAGCGAAAGATGAAGGATGGAAAATGGACGTTTGAGGATGAGACGCCTTGGTCGAAGAATGATTCCTCTGCCTCTGGCTACGACTCCTACAAGGAGGGAAGCGACGTGATGAAGGGTATGTTTGCTGGCTGTCATTATGACAAGACGGAGGCTTATCTCGACATTCCTGCTTACTACTATATGAATGGCTACGGCATACAGCTCGGCGTCACCATGAATGTGCCTGGACTCAATGACATCCTGCCAGTCAGCATGCACGATGCCGATACGCTCACCGTACACAATTATCAGCGTATGCACCCGGGTATGGAGAATGTCAATCTCCATCTGGAGAAGGCTATGGCAAGGGCAAGCCACGATGCCGCCTTTGCAAGACCCCGCATATACATATCCGATCTGACCGACCTTAATACCTTTACGCAGTTTGTTGACACCATTGGCTCAACCGACGAGAGCATCAGAAACGGAGCTAATGCCGAATTCTGCTTCACTGACGACATCACTGTGCCTGCTGGCTTCTCCGGCGTGAAGGGGGCTTTCCATGGCATTCTCCACGGCAACGGACACGTAATCCACGGTATTGGCACAGACCGCTCCCTCTTCGGCAGAAACCTTGGCAGCATCTATAATCTCGGATTGTCAAGCGGAAAGATAGCCACCAACGGCTCTTATGCTGATGGCGCTTACCATTGCTGCTTCGAGTATGCTCCAGATTCCGCTTCTCCTCTACATATCGTGTATGACATGGAGGGCAAAGCTGACAGCGGTTACTCCGATGATGACTTCCGTTACGGACGAATGACTTATGATCTCAACGGCTACTATCTCCGTGCACGCAAGGCCATCCGTGGCAATGCTGACCACAAACTCAATGATACGGACAGGAAAGCCCTGGCTTATGTCTTCGATTATTATGCCAACGGCGACTTCCAATATGCCCACCGCAACGACTCCATCACTGGACGAAACAGCGGCATCACTTTCCTCCGCACTGGCAAGGACAGCAACCTGCCTAACTATGGCAATGCCAGCACTCGCCACGACAAAACGCATTCCATCGACATTGCTCGTGCCACGTATAAGGAAGAGGCTGACGGCAAGCCTCTATTCTCTGGTTATCAGCCTCTGATAGAGGAAGGATTGACGGATATGAATGACTTCATCTTCTGGGGACAGTCACTGCAGGACGTTCCGGCTGACTGGGCTACGGAGATTGCTTCGCATCAGAATTGCTTCATGGCAAACCGTGTCTATCGCACCGAAGCTTATTATGGCAGCACCAAAGTTGACTACTTCCATTATAATGCTTACTCTCAGGGCACGAAATATATGGACACCTACGTACATATTCCTACCACCACTGCCATAGACTTCTCTGCCGATGATGACAATGCTGCCGTTTTCCATGCTTTCACAGTCAAGGACGGCGTCAGCCAAAACCTCCTCGTCTATACCAATGCAGACAGCAATGATACGGACAATGCTTACAGTGCTTGCACCGTAGTGGGCAAGGCACTGGACTATACAGAGAACACCCAGGAGGCTCTCATCCGCGGTCACCACATCACGGTGGATAAAGACAATGCCACTACCCCACTGCTTCATCTCGTGGAACGCACATCTGACGGCACTGACAGCGAAGGAGAAATATGTCTGAACAATGACTTCTGCGTGCCGAAAGCATTCCATGTCACCAAACGTGCCTGGTACACACGCAAGCCTAATGCCTACTCCATCTCTGCCAACGACGCCTGGGAAGGCATCTGTCTGCCATTTACCGTGGATAAGGCAGTGGCAAGTCTCAATCGTGAGATAACGCATTTCTATGGTTCGGCACCAGAGGGCACCCCTGCTTCTGAAAACCATTGGAACCTTCACCATGAGTATTGGCTCCGTGGCATGGTGGCTGTGGGTCATTCTTCTGCTGACGCCAAGCGGACGGAAGCATCATTCCTGCGTCCGGGTAATGGACTATTCAGCGATGCAACTGCCGATGGCAAAGGCGTGGATTACACATTCAGCAACTCATTCTTCCGTGATACCTACGGCAACAAGAGTTACAACTATTCCGACAACTCTTATTATGCTCAGGAGCATCACTGGAACGATTATCTCCCTCTTACAGCCGGTGTGCCTTACATCATCAGTCTGCCGGGCGAGAGATACTATGAGTTTGATCTGTCGAGCAAATTCTATAATGCCCGCACCAACAGCAATGAGCCTGCCCAGACCGTCACATTCAATGCCTATGCCAGTGCCAGTTCGCCTGTCAGAATCCCTGTGACGGGCGATATGAAGTCCACTGCCGGAAGCTATAATCATATCGGCACATTCCTCTCCAAGGCTACATCTCAGGGTAGCGTCTATGCCATCGATCATGAGGGCACATCATTTAAGGATGCCGAGGCTAAGATAATGCCGTTCCGCACGTATATGCAGAGAGCTGCAGCGGGAGCCAAAGAGGCTTCACCAGCGCCTTCTGTCATTCATATAGCGCAGACACGCAGCATCGAGGCTATCACTCCAGAGGTGAGCGAACAGCAGACTGAAAGCCAACCTGACGGCAGTTACATCACCGTGACAGCCATAGGCAAGCAGCGTGTCCGCATAGAGAGCACTCGCACTGCCACTCTCCGCGTCTTCACTCCTGCCGGACAACTCTATCGTCTGCTCGACATCCGCCCTGGCACAGCCTCCTACAGTGGCTTCCAGCCTGGTCTCTATCTCTTTGGCGGAATGAAAGTCAGAGTATGGTAATAGTCGGGGAATTGTTCTATTTTTCCGTATGTGGAACGAGAGCCGAAAGTCCTCTCGTAACTCATTGATAATAAAAGCGTTGCAAAAGCATAGTTTTCACGATATAATATCTATGCTTTTGCAACGCAATATTTATGCTTTCACCTTCCAATATCTATGCTTTTGCATTTCAAAAGCTCAGCTATCGCCTTCCGATAGCCTCGTCATCATCCTTTTGTTCCATTTTCCTGTCCCTTTACCTTTGCTTGGTATTCTTCCTTGGTCATACCTCCAGTCTCTATCATTGAGTCAAGTACATCGCCAAGTTCTTCAAAAGAAATATCATGATGATATTCTTTAGTCGTTTCATTCTTTTCTCCATAGATACGGTAGTAGTCAGAGCCTTCATCCAAAGCAATATATAACGTGCCTTGAAATTGGAAGCCATTCACCTGTATGACAAGAACCGCCATAGTGAAGTTCTCGCCATTGATATTCTTGATAATTTGGGTGGCATACATCTTAGAGATGCCCCAACTATTGATAATGTCTATCGGCGTTGTATGAAGGAAAAACTGCCTTGTAAGA
>SAMEA104315429__coassemble_440_pt1 | contig 34203 bp, 24 predicted proteins | sample SAMEA104315429__metabat2_high_PE_009 | metagenome-assembled genome bin SAMEA104315429 (sample SAMEA104315429) | gut metagenome | biome: Monkey gut; feature: monkey-associated habitat; material: faeces | place: China | collected 2013
ACACCACGCTCCAGCATATCAAGATAATAAGGAATACCACCCAATATCATATACACATCCAACACCTGCTGGCGGGTAAGAGCCAGCCCTTTCAATCCGTTTAAGAACTGCTCTGCCTCGCCCAGAGAGAAGGGAGCCAGATAGATCTGCCGGGTTACTCGACCATACAATCCGCCCTTATCGCCTATAAACTTAGCCAACATCCATGTGGTAGAAGAACCACAGACGATAAGTTTCAGCTGAGAGACCATAGTAGCCCATGAATTCCAAAAATAGCTGAAGGCTGCGATAAAATTGCTTTTGGGCGTATCCATCCAAGGCAACTCATCAAAGAACAGAACTATCGGTTCCTGCTGAGATAATCCCGAAAGATATTCACGTAAAGCGGCAAATGCCTCAAACCAGGTTTTCAATCTCGGCACAGATTTTTTAGCATACTGCGTCAGTGCCATACGAAACTGCTCCAGCTGTACAGCACGGCTCACTTCATACATACCTATAAACGAAAAGGCAAACTGGTCGTTGAACATTTTCCGAACCAGGAAAGTCTTTCCTACACGCCTACGACCATAGACTGCTATCAGTTCTGCCTTGCAGCTATTACAACGTTCCAGAATGAGTTTCTGCTCATATTCACGTCCTATTATTCCGTTTGCATCCATAATTACTGATTTTATTTCATTTATACTCAATCTTACCGGTGCAAAGATAAACAAAAAAAATGAATTCTGCAAGGATACCACCGCCCTAACTACCTTTTTCAAGGCAATTAGGGCGGACTTATAAGCGATACCACAGCCCTAACTACCTGTTTTTATATAGTTAGGGCGGTACTATCGCTACATCACAATATAATTATATGCCCTTTGTCAGGTTGCTTATGATGTATTTTCGCTCTCCAGACAAGTTTGGGAGCAACCTTCTTTCTCTTTGAATATGCGATAGAGATAGGAGCGTGAAGAGAAGCCACATTCAACTGAAATGATGTCGTTGCTATAGTCGGGATAGTCGAGCATCATCTTTACTGTGGTGTCTTTATAGCCCAACTCTTCGCACCACTTGTCAAGCTTCTCCTTGATGACAGCCTGACGCTCCTGAGAAAACTACTGTAAGTTTTCTTTGTTATCGGTAGGTTCTGCATCCCGCCCATTGGAGTTTTCCAAAGAGCCCCCCATTTTCTGTTTCTTCATCTGTGTAGGCTGCGCTTTTTTCTTCCTCCTTGTCCAAGAGTTCCTCGGTAGGAACGTAATTGTAGCCCAATGCCACGAAACTCAGGTTGAAGCAAAGGATAGAGAGCAAAGCCAACGGTCCTATTATCTAACTAAAATTTCCCACACCCATACGGAGTGGTTTTAATTTTGTTTTTTAAATTAAGATTTCAAATAGTATGCCACGTTGCATTGCCTTTTTAGATTTGGCAATGCCCCGCTGCATACTATTTGAAATCTTTTGGGGTTAGTTTAGCCTGTTGAGGACAGGTTGTTAATTCTTGGGCTACGGGCAGACGGCGCGCACGGAGAGACCGTCGCCGCGGTCGGCGCCGTTGCTCCAACCCCAATCGCCCGAATCGAAGAAGTCGAGGTAGCACGCGCAGTAGTCGCGGTCCTGGCCGAGCGAGGACGACCAGTAGTAGCCGTACGAACTGGCATGGTAGAGGTCACTATTCCAGCGACAGCCCGCAGCTGGGAGGAAAAGCTGACCTCCGTTTTTTCCAGTCACAAGGATACCATAAACTCCATTCTGCTGAGTAAAAGTTCGGGTGCAATTATTCATGAGTTCTTGGTGCTGAGCAATGCTTGGCATTCTCCAAGAACCGCCCATTCGAACATGAGCAACATCGTATGAAGTGCCAGCTATGTCTGAACCAATGTTAACAACAGAGAAGTATTTATCTATATAACCATTGCCATCAGTATCTTGCCCATTGAAATATGAATAAGTGACTTCATTGTACACACTCTTCTCACTTGTCTCACCCCAAGCGTAATAGCCGCCATACTGTTCAGGTGACGATGCGCCCACGTTCATGCAGCACCACTTGGTACCAGAAGGCAATCCGAGGTCTATGGCATGAGGGTGGTTGTTATCAGGACAGGTGTGCACGGCATATTCCAACGGATAATCATGAGGTTCGTCATAATAATACTCATCATCGCCCTCATACGTCACATAACCATAAAGGCAAACTGTGGATTTTGCCTCGTTGCGATAGTAGGCATGGCGAGTGTCGGTGTATGAAGTGCCATATCCCATCAGCGATATGCGCTTGACCTTCCCATTCGGGTCTTTATATACATAGCCCCAGTCTGACACACCTTCCAGGGAAGCAATCTCTACCGTGGTGGCTGCATCAAACCTGTAGTCATAGGCGAGGCCATCATTGAAATACGCTCCCTTTGAGTAACTGGAGCCAATCACCTTGAAATTAGTAATCTTTGGAGTGACGGTATTTAACTCGGCAGATGGGGAAGCAAGCATCTCATAGCCAAAGACTTTCACCTTAGGGTAAACTACATACTTGGCATTTTGGCTCATGCCATTGAATGTGTGCTCGAATTTACTTTCTACATTTGTATAACTTGACGTTGCTTCGTAATCTGCAATCTCCCTATTGTTTACATCAAAAAGTTTATATCCCACTGGAACAGGAAACAGACAATTTCCCGACAATTCTGTATAGGCATCAAGTGACGCGCTTGAATTTGGAGTATGCTTTAATTTTGTATTCTTAAACGTAGGAACCAAGTCCCACTTCTTTTCGGTTCTTGAAACTTGTAATGATGGACTGAAAGACGAATTGAGAACAGACGCAACCAATGAAGCACTAACAAAAGGTCCATATTCCACGCTCGATGCTTTCAGTCGCTCGTACAACCTGGTTTCTTTGCTTGCATTATCTATGTCGGAGTTGCGCAAAACAAAATTACCGTTGAACTGTACACCATATTCTCCCCTAACGCAGACTCTTGACAACTCTCTACTACCAAGATAGAATCCAGTTTCGATATATGCACCCAAGGCTGCACTTCCATCAATACTTCCAGTCATTTCGGTATTTGAAGAAACCAGACGTCCTCCGAGAGATGGCTTCTTAACGCTTTCCCCAATGCTGCTGAAATCGAATGCCATTCCAAAGGAATAGTTCCTTGTAGCGGAAAGAGTACTTGTAATCATTGCATTTGCACGGACAAAAAGACCTGGGTTAATGTAGTAGTTCACAAGATCTGCGGTGTTTGGAATAGGGAATTTTATCACAGGGTTAAGGAACTCGTGTTCCCATTCCAGACCTCCATATATTGACGAACTGGATGTGACAACCAAATTACCCGTGATAGAACTGCTAAAATACACCCCATGACCTTCGCCTATAATGAGGAAAGTATGAATACGGAATGTAGGTTCCAAAGTTACCGAGAGGTTTGCCCCACCCTTCAATGCCAAATCACCATTCGGAGTAATTCCTTGACTAAGCTCGCCACTTGCAGTTACGGTATAAGGTCCTAATTTAAATGTACGATCATCGGGATTATATACAGCACGACTCTGTCCTGCATTACCCTGCTTAGCATTTGCTTCAGCTGGATCATCCGCATATCCACAAACAGTTTGAACACTACAGAATGAGTCAAAAATATCCTCTATGAATGTTTGTTCACACACAACGTTTATCGACTCTGCTAATACATTGACAGCAACAACCTTACCAGCAAAACCATTTGGCAGAGCTTCGCAACCTTTAAGTAGTACCAATTTTTCTCCTGCTTGTGGGATTATAGCCGTTGGAGTATTTGCTTTCAGTTTCAGCACGTAATCTTCACGACCTATTACATAATCTATAAGATCATCTGAGATATTAATCACTCCACTCTTATAAACAGTAGGAGGTGTAACAAAACTCACACTGTCTATCTTTTCCAAAGGAATACGATAGACTGAATCAACAGCCCATACTTCCTGAACCACATATTCGCTATGAAGAACACTATCAAGATCCAACTGTGAGTAGCGCATACTGTCAACATCAGCTTTCAAGAAAGCATTGATTATTCCGTCATTCCTATAAACATACATGGCATCATTCTGCGCCATCGCTCCACAAATCACCGAGATGAGGAGCACGAGTGTCGCTATAATCTTCTTCATGGCTTCGTGATTTTGAAGTTAGCAACTGAGGTCTTGACAACATACACTTTGCCTGACTGCTCGGGCAGGGTGACGGAAGCTGCGCCATGTCCATCAGTACGCGTGACAACTACCAAAACTCCATCAACGGTATAGACCGAAACATCCGAATCTGGGGCAAAACCACCAAGACGAAGGTTGTTGCCATCAACTCTGACAAGTCCTTTTTCCACCAGCGTCGCATGGATACCATCGACCTCGACGTTGGTGTAGGTAAACTTCTGCACATCTGCTGACTGATAGCGGACTTCATGCATGTGGGTAGTGAGCACTACTTCTTCATCTGTGAACGTTACGACAGGACGTTCATCCAATAGGCATACCAACTGCTTACCCGATGAAAGATGAATCATCAAGGCGCATGCCTCCTTTGCCGACACCGATTGCGACAGAATGTAAAGGAGAACATAGATAAGTGATAATCTTCTCATAAAGGTTTTGATAATTATGTGATTAATAATATTTACTATCTTGTATAAACGCAGAAGCCTGCTCCGGGTACTCGCTGTTTATGGAGTGTCCGAAGCAGGATTTACGCATTGTATGGTTATTCAGAGGAAGATATGCACCCCACCCCGACTGGAAATGGTTGTCTGTATATCCGTGCATTTCATAAGAATGCTTCTTAGTTTATAAAACATTTTTCAGAACTTTTGTTCACCAATGATATTGCCATCTTTATCCGTTATGCGCCAATGGTTAATATTGCGCTGCTCACTTGCGATGCAAACTCCGCACTTGGTGACTTTGCGACCATCTGCCTCGTAAGGTATTGCATATCCTTTGTCGTCAATCTGAGCGAGGGCGTTCTCTACGGTGTCATCTACTTTCAATTCGAGCACAAAGACATCATTCTTAGTCTGGATGACAACGTCGGCACGCCCGAGGATGCTCTTCACTTCGGTATCAACTTTGCTGTTTACCAATGTGAAAACGGTATATATAATAAGTTTGTAGAAATTTTCACGTGATTTCTTACGCATCCATTCCTTCTTTGTGATGATATCGTAAGGAAGGCTGGCTATCCATGAACGCATCTGCAATAGTGCTGATGACAAGTCACCTTTTTTCAACGCACGAGACATCGCAAGGACAGCAGCATCACGTTCAAGAGTATCAGTACTCATTAAGTAATTGGTCAATCCCTTAACCATTCCCTGGCGAACCTCGTAGTTCGGGAAGTGCAGGTTATATACTTCATCTTCCGAATTATAATCCTTTATGGTCAGATACCCGCTTTGATAAAGCAACGGTATAGGAGTTTCTGCTGATTCACAAGGAGCATAGAAAGCATCCAAAGACAACTCAGCACCATCGAAATCAAGTGGATTGAACTCTGGATGATGCTTGAGATGCTCGATCAAGGCAGTTGTGGTGCCTGATTCAAACCAATAGTGATATGTGTTTTTCCCATCAAGAGCCCTAAGCAAGCTGAACGGTGCATATATGTCCTCACTTCGTGTAGAGAAATGATAACCATCATAGTTCTTCTTCAACAAGGTGTATGCTTCATCAATAGTGATGCCCAGGTTCTCAGCATATTCTTCAATGCAAGGACGAAGAGTAGTATCGAGTTCTTTTTGTGTAATACCGCAGAGGCCAGAATACTTGTCCTCAAAGGATATTTGATTCAAGTTATTCAACTCTGAGAAAATACTGAGTTGTGAGAATTTTGTAACACCAGTAATGAAGACGAAACGAAGATATGCCCCTTCATCCTTCAATACCTGATAGAACTCACGGAGCATTGAGCGCATAGCTTCAAGTTGTTCTTTGTCATACATGAGGCGCATGATTGGGGCATCGTATTCATCAAGGATAACCACAACTTTCTCACCAGACAGCTTCTCTGCGCGTTCAATAAGTCCACTAAATCTTGCCCCAGGAGTATTCTCGGACAAGTTTCTACCATATACCTCTTCGTATCTGGATATGAGCAATTCAAGTTTCCCTTTAGCTTCTTCAACTGTACAGTTCTTCAAACCGCTCATTGTGAAGTGAAGCACCGGGTACTTCTTCCATTCCTGCTCCAGCTCCATCACCTTCAGTCCATCAAACAACTCTTTCTGCCCTTGGAAATAAGCCTTGAAAGTATTGCATAGTAAGGACTTGCCAAAGCGACGTGGACGAGCAAGGAATACATAGCTATAACGGTCGGCAAGCTCCCACATCATGTCTGTCTTGTCAACATATAACATACCATTTTCCCTTATTATTTGGAACTGGTCTGTATCTACCGGGTATGCGAATCTGCTCATTTGAATCTGCTTTTACAATGGAGGATTGGCGTTTAGCCGACTTTTTGTCGGCAACCGAGCGAGCAGCGAGAGCAGAACTAAGCTTGCTTAAGTTATGCCGAGTCGCGTGTGAGGAAGCACGCTCTACGTGCGAAGTTACTAATTTTTCTTCAAATATCAGCAGATTTGATGATAATTTGCATTAACTTTAACAAGATTTGGCTACAAAATGCGATTTTTCGCAGAAAAGACTGCCAAATATCGTTGTTTTTTACATAGGAACATTCTGTTTCCTCAATGCAACCACCTCAATACACTTGCTTTGAAAGTACACAATTTGAAATTTACAATTGTTTTCCGCATTAACAGATGTTAAGCAGATGTTTTCATTTTGGGGTTTTTGAATTTTTTGTTTCCAGTTTGTTTCTTATGGTGTTTTTGGACTTTTGCACGTATTGATTATCAGTACTTTACAATCTCAAAGCAGATTCTCAAGAAGAATATCATGATGTGAATCCTAAAATCCGCAACTAAACCCTTCAACATTCTCCTTGCATGTACACGTACTCTCATTATGAATTATCAGATAAATTGAGGCTGAAACACCCACTGCAACCCTCAACATCCTCTGTCCCCACAATGCGACCTGAGGCAATACGCAGTATCAAACCCATAAGATTCAAGAACTGTTTACCAAAGAACGCCAATGGATGACCGCACAGATGCAGACGCATATCCGTGAGGTCAATTCCATGTTTGTCGATGAACAGAATAAAGTTCGTGAACGATACAAGGAATATGATGGCTGCTATCTCGGTCACTATGCCCAGTGGTTCTTTTGGTTCTTCTTTGTTCTTGGTATCGTCATTTTCGGCTTGATTATCTTCCTTTCGCTTGATGCTCATTACCACTGGATGAAGTAATCTAATGTTCCCAACATGCCTTGTGGGATTCATTTTGGGAACAACAAACCCAGTGACAATCGGCATTTCTGCTGAAAATCAGTGGGTCTGCTTATTTTGTTGTCAATCTTGATAAGATGATTATTTCATTTCTCCATCGATTACAGGAACAGTCATAGGCATACCACCTTTGTTTGTGTAGCTATAAGTGCCTACACGCTGTGGATTTTTGACAGTAACCACCTGGTCGCTATAAAAATTCTCTCCAAGTATCACAACTGTATTGCCGTTGTACCATTTGTATTCCTTGTTTGAGATTTCACTTGCCAATGCAGCACTGCCAAGGACTTGAAAGACCTTAAAAGAAGTTTCTGTCTTGTCTTCATAACTTACAGGCTTTTCAAGGTACTGAACAGGGTCACTACCTTCTGAATTCCGATTAACTAATGCTAAAGCGAAGAGTGCTGCGAGTGTCAGGACTATTCCTGTTACGACACCCAGAAAAAAGGATTTCTTATTCATATTGATAGAATTTAGTTGTTTGCGGAAGAAATACTTTCAGCTGCTATTGCCATTGGCTCTTCCACCATCTTGTAATATAAATTTGAATTCTCTATGGAAACAAATTCATCATACCATTTTTGAGGGTGCATTTCTTGAGAGTCATAGGCTTTGCAGAAATGTTTATATAATTTTGCATATGGAATTTGGTGCTCAATTATACATCTTAAATCATTGGTGCAAAGTGGCATTATTTTCATTCCTTCAACATATTTGTTTGAATCCTGAGGGTCACAGTACATGACCATTTTTCTCATTCTGAAATCGCCTATAACATTTATATGAAGAAAACTTGTTGCAAAAACGCAATAGCTATTTTGATTTCCTGTCCGTAGAAGATGATTGCCAAGATGTCTTGATACTGGTTCCATTTCCATTCTTCTTTGGTTAGTGCTATCGGCAAGGGTTGCTTCCAAGAGAAGATTGTGTTCAGGATAGTCTAATGTTTTACCATATTCATAGACTATATCAGCTTCACCACCTGCTGCATGGGTAATAGGAAGGAGGTTTGCATCAAGAGATAACTTCAAATAATCAAGCACTTTCCCTCTTCGACCACTCGCCTTATACCATATAATTCCAAGAACATACTCAAATATGGTAGGTATATCAGCGTTATCTGTTACCATCTGACTAATTTCACCATCTGTTCTATTGTCAAAGTTGTCAAGTAATTGCAACAACTTGTCATCAGTAAATTTGTCATCGACAAGCTTGTTGAATCGATCATACCTAACTTTGTCAACCTCATCATAAGCATCGTCAATGCTGTCTATATGAGTGCCAAGCTCTTTATTGATGCCTTCTATAATTTTTGATTCATTGAAAGTAAGTGCAGGACAAATACTATCCATGGTACAACTTTCAAAGAGTAAATCACACTCTTCATATGCTTGCTGATACAATTCTCCAATAGCAGCATTGAAAAATTGTTTTGGCACTATATCAAGTTTCACTTGTTCATCGTCAAAGATAAAACAATTAGTCAGTCCTAAATAGCGTCTATTTAAGTCAAGGTAATCTTCCAGCATTGATTTTGCTTTGTTTAAGTGCATAGTCAAGTAGAAAAAACGCTTGAAAGCTGCTTCCGATTGGGTGGCTTCTTCAGGTAAAGGCATAATACTTCCTTCTGGGTCTTTTTTGACAGCAGAAGTAAGGCTTGTATTGAACATCATTGTCTTCCATTTGATGGCTGTTGTAAGTTTGTTCACGGCCAAAAACAAAGGATAAATCCTTGAAAGGTCATGCAAAATATATACAGCGTGCATCTCCCTGTAAACAGGGACATATGCTTTGTCATACTCAGCACTCTTACGGTTCATACCTACGGACAAAAGAAGGTCTGCGGAGAAAGGATGAGTAACAAAGCGTTTTAACCCTTCTTGATAGTTACTTTTGCTCAAAAGGAAATCTTCTATAATTCCATCAATACTACCCCCGTTTTGACGATAATCCTTTATGCTGTCTAAAATGTAATCTGTATTAAATGGGGAAGTGCATAGTGGCATAAGATACCTAAACTCTTCATAGGTTAAATAATCAAGCTCAGATAATAAATAAAGCACAACGATGAATGGCCGTACTGTATTCCCTGCGTCATCTGCACTAAGTTTTAGTAATTGTTCAAGATATACTTGCGAATCCTTAGAAATATTCAAACGGTTCTTCTGAAGGAAAGATGTTTCATCTTTTGAGAGCTCTAAGAGTTCACGACCAACATCAGTTAGTCTATGATTCTCGTCTATTAGTCCCATATCATATAAGCCACTGGTTTTCTCTCTGGCAGCTTTATATTTTACCTTGTCATCACCTTTCGTAAAACCATTCTTTACGAGCCAGTCGTAATACCTATTCTTAATTTCATAGATATCCTTTTGCCCAGGTGCCATATATTTCTTTTCCCAACCTTGATTTTTGTTTTCTGGCTTTTTCCAAAAATCATCCAACAATTGAAGTTGCCATTCAGTCATCCTATTAAACTCCCTTGTTCTAAAGGATGTCGTGCCGAATTTCCAGACAAACGAATTATAAGGTATTCGTTCGTAATTTCCTATAAATTTGTTATATTCTGCCATAGTCACAATGATTTAATAGTTTGTGATAAGAACCTCTTTCGATTCCGCCTTTTTAGATTTCTTTTGATAGTTGCTATAATGATAATCCATAAAAAGCTCATGGACGTTATAGTTATGAAGCTCTATCCATCCTTGAAGGAGTGTATTTTCCTTCCCCTCATGTTGGAGGACATTACTAAGAGCAAATTTTATTCCTCTTTCGCTCAAATTGTCAAGAATTGACAGCAAGTCAAGTTCATCCTGTTCATTCCAACCATCCTTTTCATTATACGTCGCAGTCGTAATCAAATAAGGAGGGTCACAGTAAACCAAACTATTAGGTGTTAGCGCACTGAAATCAAATTGTCTAAAATCCTTTGTCTGAAATTCACAATCTTGAAGACGTAAAGCATCCAAGAATCTTATAAGTTTGGCTTCAATGGCTGTATTGAAATCACGCTTTCCTACTGGCAGATTAAACTCGCCGTTGTCATTAAAGCGTAGCTGATTATTAAAACCGAATAAAATAAGTGTATATAACAATATATAATATTGGTTATCTTTCTTGGGGTAGTTGTTAAATCTGTCCCTAAGATGCAAAAACTTTTCTCTATTATAGACAGAAACACCTTTGTTAGCATCCCCTCCATAATATTTGAAATTATGGTCACGGGTTCGACTAAACCCAAACTCATCAATCAAGTCGTTGATTCTCTTGATTATTGTTTCATTCTTCATTCTTTTCAAAGCCTTTATTAGGCTAATCAAAGGTTTGGAAGTGTCATTGTAGATAGTATGACCAGCTGGCACGTTCATGCCCACGTTGCACCCGCCACAAAACAAATCCACAAAGATGTCGATATTTGTGGGCATAAAAGGTAACATCTGGTCAAGAATACGTGCCTTACCTCCAATATAATTCAATGGAGAAGCAATATAATTTTTTATCTGTTTACGCTGCATAAGAATAGCCTTTCCTGATTGTCTTTGTTTTTAGCCTCATATCCAGCCTCAAACCCTTTATATTCAGTTGTAAACACTTGTACTTCACCCCTAATTGATAATATTCTAACAATCTCTTCATCTGTCAACTTTGCGTTACTTCGACATTGAAGTTTCTTGCCATTATTATTATAGCTAAACAAAATATATCGACAGCGCAATTTTCTAACAAGGTCTTCAAGCGCAATCGCAGCTTGAACACTCTTGCAGTACTTACTTTTCATTTGAGTCCTGTCCATTTTCTTTGCAACGCCAAACACTTCTGGCTTTGTCCACAATGCAACATTTTCAAGCAAATGATAAGCGTCACAATATTGACGACTATTGTAGGGTGGGTCTAAGTATGCTATGTCAACCTCGTCACGGTCTGCAATTTCATTGCTATCAGCACAGTATATGTGATTCCCTTCGTTTAGTGGATAATCATTTTCTGGCAGACGTAATTCTAAAAATCCTTCATATTTTCCATCTCTTATAAATGAATCGTAATGACCGCAAGTATGACTAATTCTGTCCATTGCATAAAACAAGGAAGTAATAACGCAAGCATGTTCTCTTTTATTTACTTGCCCAGAAATAAGCTGTTGTTCTATATCGTCCCTTATGTATCCTATTTTCTGACATGTTTTTTTGTCAAAATATGTATCAGAAAAATTTTGGGACATGTAGTTGTCCTCATTTGATGCATCATAAGCATTATATTGTTCTAAAATGCGAGTAAGTTTCACCCTGTCAATATTTTCAGGTGAAAACCAGCAAAGCGCGGCATAATAATTACTCCTCATCATATCACATACGACAAGCCGTTTATCTTGAAATGCAGAAGCCACGCTACCAGTTCCTGAGAAAACATCAAAGAAGGAATTGACATCTGTACAATTCTCTTCCACAATTTGTTTAATCCACTCAAGCAACTTGTATTTATTACCGAGATACCTGCGATTACTTATGTTGAAAGTATTAATCATTGTAGTTTGTTCTTTTATTCCTTCATAGAAACCTCATCAAAACGCACAAGTTCATTGAGGTCAACATTTAAGACTTTGGCAATCTTGATAAGCATTTCAAGATTAGGCTGAGCATTGTTCTGTACCCACTTTGAGACTGTAGCCTGACCAACCCCAAGTTGCTCTGATAGCCACTTGTTGGTTAAGTTCTTCTCGGCAATAATTACCCTCAGTCTATTCAAATTCTTTTGTTCCATACATCAAAAATTTGCTGCAAATATACTAATAAAAGTCGAAATAAATTTCTAAATTAGAAATTTTTTTCCAGTTGAATAAATCTTTTAACTCTTTTATGTACATTTGACTTGTCATACTGACAATCAATCATGTCAAATATTTCTGTCTGCCCTCGTTTCAACACATCAAAAAGAAAACGCGTTTGATGTCCAACAACTCAATGCAGACTGACAACCCAAAATGCCAAAATCGGAAAATTGCCGTTGTTTTCCACGTTAAGATTTGTTAAGCAGATGTTTTCATTTTGAAGTTTTCTGATTTTTTGTTTCTGGTTTGTTTCTTCTGCCTATTCTCTCCTTAAAACTATACTGTGTATCAAACACTTACGAACAATCGACAGGATTTCAAGAAGAAGATCATGATGTGAATCCTATTTTGTGCAGTTTTTAACGGTTGTTAATACTTTTTCCGCCCTATTTCAAGAAAAATAATTTTTGTCGTTTGTAATTCCACCCTTCCACCTTGGAGATGTTACTGCTCTGATAATCAATGGTTTATACATGGTGGAATTATGGGTGGAATTAGGGTGGAATTACATGAAGTTCCACCCTAATTCCACCCATAATTCCACCCTATCTAACATGCTGATTATAAAGCATATAATATGCCCAAGGTGGAAGGGTGGAACTTCTATCTCATAAAAAAATATTCGGCGAATTATAGCCGAAAAGTTGTGAAGATATGTTAAATATACTCCTATTACAGTTCAATCCACTTCTAAAGTCAGTCCGTAATCGAAGAAAAGCACCTCCAAGGAGTGACTGGTTAGGGCTTATGTGAAAGCATAGTTATTGGACAGTAAAAGCTTAGTTATTGGACAGTAAAAGCTTAGTTATTGGACAGTAAAAGCATAGTTATTAGACAGTAAAAGCATAGTTATTGGACGGTAAAAGCTAAGTTATTGGTCGGTGAAAGCATAGTTATTGTAATGTAAAAGCTATGCTAATCTGACTTTATCAAAATGCTACTCACCCATACAAGCATGCCAAAGGGAATATCGAGCTTCGGGATTGATGGTCTGTAGCTGATGGAAGAGAGCTGTCATGGTGGCACGATTGGTCTGTTCCTCGTATGGGCATAGTCGTTTTTGCTTATGGAAGCCTTCTTGCTCGGCCACTGCTTTGATGTCGGCTTCGTGGGCAAGGCAGAGGGGGCGGATAATCTGGAGATGGTAATGATTCATCTGCATGAGCGGACGCATGGTCTCTGCTTTGCCTTCGAAGGTGATATTCATAAGATAGGTGATGATGAAGTCGTCGTTATGATGCCCGAGGGCTATCTTATTGAAGCCTTTTTCCTGCGCAAAAAGGAAGAGGGCTTTGCGCCTGTTCCATGCACAGAGGAAGCATCTCGTCTTTCGCTGGTCGGTGCTCTCATCGAATGAGGTATGTATGATGTGCAGGGGCATCTGGAGCTGGTCACAAAACTGCTGTAGATATGTGCAGTCGGTCTCGTAGGGTATATTGTCCATTATGACATGCGCTGCTTCCACCTCTATGTGTGGACGGAAGATTCTGGCACGTTCTGCCATGAGGCGTGCAAGCATCAGTGAGTCTTTGCCACCAGATAAAGCGATAAGAATACGATCCCCATCTTTCAGGAGACCGTATTCCGTCGTTGCTTTCTTGAAGTGCTTTCTTATTCTGTTTAGCATTGAGAGTGATTTATTAGAAGGTAATAGGGAATAGGGAATAGGGAATAGGAGAATACACTTGCCACTCATGGTTTCCGCTATGGGATAATCACGAGCAGATTAACGTAATCTCCTATTACCTATTACTTATTACTTATTACCTACATATTCTTCGAGCAGGAGCACCCTACTTGCCCAATCATTTTTCTTGCTATACTCCACATCGTGGGTATATGGCATTTCGAGGCCATTCTGCATGAGGAAAGCGCCTGAGTAGGTCTTGCCTTCGCAAGGGAGGGGTTTGAGGTCGATGCGATTGAGCTCATGCACTGTGTACATACGGTCGGCATCCAGTCCTGCCATTTTGACGCGCGGGATATGCTGATTCTTGAATGTCTCCAGTTTCCACCAGAAGAAGACCGCCTTCTGCTTGTCGGCTGAGACATACATCTCTGACGCCATGTTATCGCCTTTGTAAGGGGAGTGGAGACGGTAGAGGTCACCAAACTGGATTACGGGGCGCACCTTCTTATATTCGGAGATGACTTGACGACAGAATGCCTTCTCTTCGTCAGTCATATTCTTGGGCTGTATCTCCATTCCGAGTCTGCCAGACATTGCTACATCACAGCGCAGCTTGAGTGACGTAGTGCGGAAAACGGCATGATTTGGCACGGCAGAGATATGGCTCGCCATTGCTATGGCCGGGAAGAAATAACTGGTGCCCCACTGCATGAAGATGCGCTGAAGGGCGTCGGTATTGTCGCTTACCCAGAACTCATCAAAGTAAGGGAGCAATCCGTAGTTTGCTCGTCCTCCGCCGGAAGCGCAGTCCTGTATTACCACGTCAGGATACTTTGCCCTGATTCGCTCCAATACCTTTATCAATCCCTGATGGTAAGCGATGTAGAGATGACTCTGATCATTCTTTGAAAGATACTGGCTACCATGATTCATCACCGGCGCATTAGCATCCCATTTGATGTATGCTATCTCTGGGTACTTGGTGAGAAGATTATCCACGATGGAGAAGACGAAGTCTTGCACCTTAGGATTAGAGAGGTCGAGCACCACCTGTGTGCCGCCACGTCCCTTTACCGGCTCGCGCTGAGGAGCCTTTATTATCCAGTCGGGATGTTTCTCATATAGTTCAGAGGTGGTGTTAGCCATTTCCGGTTCTATCCACACACCAAATTTTATGCCATTCTTCTTAGCGTCAGCAATAAGTCGCTCAAAACCTTCTGGTAGTTTCTTTCTATCCACCACCCAGTCACCCAGTCCGGCATTGTCGGTGAGTCGTGGATATTTCTCTCCAAACCATCCATCATCCATCACAAAGAGTTCTCCGCCCATTGACTTTATGTCGCGCATCATCTGGTCCATTCCTTCATGATTGATGTCGAAATAGACGCCTTCCCACGAATTAAGGAGTATCATCCTCTCCTGGTCTGCATGGCGAAGCATATATTTGCGAGCCCAGGAATGGAAGGTCTGGCTCACGCCGTTGGTACCGCTGACAGAGTAGGTATAGGCACTTCGTGGCGTGGTGAAGGTCTCGCCTTTGCGCAGATGATACTCGGAATTGTCGGGATTGATGCCTGCGAAATAGTAGTGATAATCAGAGTCGTCAGTGTCGATGGATATGCGATAGTTGCCGCTGTAGCACAAAGCGGCACCGATAACGTCGCCAAAGTTTTCCTTTGCCGGACCATCGAGAGACAGCATTACCTCATTGCGATTAGCCGTAGCATTGCGCAGTCCGTCCTTATCCTTGATTTCCAAAAGTCCATTTTGCAATTTTTGCTCATACAGTTGCGCCTCGCTTGCCCATGAACCGTGGAAATGAGTGCAATAGACATCATTGCGACGCACAGGGAGAAGGGGGTTATAAAATTGCGTCAGCGTGATGGTCTGCTTCTCTGCATTGGTGATGTCTGTCCATGATTCTATCATATCTACGTCATTATATGCAAGATAACATAGATGTACGGTGACAGGATAGATGGAATCCTTCAGGCGTATGGTCAGAAGATTGCCTTTGCGCGGTTTGCCGTTAGGCGCCTTGTCGGTGATGGCAGTGACCTTATAATCATCCACGATGAGATTGGTGGAGAGGTTTCCGTCACTATGACGTATGGCGAGACAGGTCTCGCTCATCGTATGCGTAGCACCGTAAGCAGGATAGAGGTCTGCCCTACTCCAGTTTTCGTCATTAGGACGATCGAGATTAGCCATGTCAGCCTCGGTGATGGAGGGACCATAATAGAGGAATTGCGGTTCGTAACCTTTACTTATATCAAAGACCATCGCGGTGCGTGGCGTGGATATTCTTACCTTGTCGGCATGGATTGGCAAGCCAAAGAGTAATAAAGCGGCTGATATGGATAGGAATTTTGACATTGTTGGTTATGTTGTTTTGTTGTCTTGTTGTTTTGTTGTTTTGGTTAAGAATATTCCTTTTTCTTATCACTTGATGTGCGCTGTAAGGAAGGTCGCGTTACCAAATATATAGAGCACATTCTCGGAGGCTGGCACGAGGAGCGTCTCGCCCTGTCTCACCTTTATGCCATTGATATTGGCTTCGCCCCATAGGCAGACCACCACGACGAATGAATCACAGTGGAAGTCAATCTCTTGCGCCACCTGCACCACTACTCTATGCACCACGAAATATGGGCAGTTGATGAGCTGAGAGGTGGGTTGGGTGGAGTCATAACTGGTGCGATATTCAGGCCACACCTGATAGTCGATGGCATCCTTAGCCTGCTCGATATGTAGCTCGCGTGGCTTTCCGTGGGCATCTACTCTGCCGAAATCATAGACACGATAGGTGATATCAGATGTCTGCTGGATTTCAGCCAGGAAGCATCCTGCGCCAATAGCGTGGAGACGACCTGCAGGAAGGAAGAAGAGATCGCCCTGATGAGCCTCGTGGGTGGCAATGACGTCCTGCATAGGCGAGCGTCCATTGACTGGTTCGGCAGTGGCAAGTTTCTCGTATTCGTCAGGCGTGATAGACTCTTTCAGTCCGGCATAAATCTTACTGCCCACATCGCCCTTGATGACATACCACATCTCTGTCTTTCCTGCGCATCCATGACGCTCCATAGCGAGTTTGTCGTCAGGATGCACCTGTACGGAGAGGTCTTGACGTGAGTCGATAAATTTTACTAAGAGCGGAAACTTATTTCCGAATTTCTTATATACCTTATTGCCTATAAGCAGTCCTTTGTATTTATCAATCAACTGGGTAAGCGTCATTCCAACATCTACATCGTCGATGATGCCACGCTCTATTGCCACGCTCTCATGGCCTGGCACTCCGGATATCTCCCAGCTTTCGCCTATGTTAGGCTGAGCTGTGTATATACCTTTGAATGGGGCTATCTGATAGCCTCCCCATAATGTTGTCTTTAGATAGGGATCAAATTTGTAGGGTTTCATAGGAAGGGGATGTAAATAGTGAAGAGTGAAAAGTGAAAAGTGAAAAGTGAAGAGTGAAAAATCGCGCTGACGCAATTGGGAAACCGCAAGCCGAAGAACGTATATAGCCTCCCCCTTACAGGGGGATAAGAGGGGGTCTATTTCTTCATTTAACGAATTCTTTCTATCAACTCCAGACACATACGACTGTTGTGGTAAGGACATTTCCAGAAGCCGGCATGGTCATCCTTGAGATTGATGTGACGCTCGGGGTCGCGACTCCAGTACCATTCTCCCAGTTCGTGGTCGATGAGGTTGTCCTTGATGTACTGCCAGCAGTGGAGGGCTTTCTGCAATGCAGAATCATCATGGAAATACTGATAGATATTATAAAATCCTACCACTGTCTCTGCCTGCACCCACCAATGACGATCAGCATCCACATAACCAGTATCGAGGTTGGCTTCATGAGTCATCGAACCATCGGCATTGAGACCTTTCTCTGAGGCTTTTGCCACCTTCTGAACTATCGGTTCTACCTTTGCAAGCACCGCTTCGTCGTCCAATACGAGCGCTGCCTCGTGCATCAGCCAAGAGCATTCAATATCGTGGCCATAGCTTTCCAGCCATCCCGCTCCCCTCATCCAGTCGTTTTCAAAGAAGAGATCAAGATGATAAGTCTCGGGATTGAGTATCTTTTCGCAGAAGATGTCTATCAGATTGCGAAGAGATTTCTCCACTTTCATTTGCCATTCCTTACGTAGCATCGCCTTATTGCCTGGCACAGAGACTACATCCTGAGCTGACAGTTCCTTGAAGCAACGATAGAGATTAGTGTAAGGCTCAATGATATGGAGATGGGTGTTTTGCGACTTTGGATAATTAGCATCAAGTTCGGAGAGGCGCATATCTGCTATCTCGCCCCACTCTCTGGTGCAAGCCTCAATATATCCATTGTATTCCCTATCGAGAGAATGAGTTTCGATAGAGTCATAGAGCGCCATGCATGCTTGGAGAGCTTCCTCATCGCCTGTGGCACGCACATATTCAGAGAGTCCATAGATGGCGAAACCAATGGCATAGAATTGCTTTTTGGTATCTACAGGATTACCCTTATAGTCGAGTTCCCAATATATTCCTCCATATTCAGGGTCAATGAAATGATGGAGGATATAGTCTTTAGCTCGCGTAGCAGCTTCGAGATACTCAGGATGCCCCAGCACCCTGTAAGCGGCAGAGAAGCTCCAGAGTATTCTCGCATTGAGGATACCTCCCTTATTAGCCTCTTTCACCAAAGTGCCGTCGCCCTTCATCTGACCATAGAATCCACCATTTTCCTTATCCTGCATCTTCAGCCAGAAGGGCAGAATATTCTCAGTGACGGTCTCAAGGACTTCCTGTTTCAGTATTTTCACTTGATTATTCATATTACTATAATCGGGATTTTTACAAGTAGATAATAAGCAGGATGACTACCTGTCCATTACTTTTTCAACGGAAATCTGTAAGCGAGCCATCCCATTATGAGAGCAACGGCAGCCGGGAAAAGTGAGAACATCGCCCATACCATAGCCTTGACAGACTCTTCATCAGTGATGGTGACGATGGTTTCGCCTGTCGTCATATCTGTGGTGGAGACCAGTCCTGCCATGCCGAGGAGAGCGGCAATGAGCGAACCGGATATTGCTCCGCCGAATTTCTGAGCCATAGTGCCGGAAGAGAAGATGAGTCCGGTAGAGGAATTGCCAAATTTCTCTGTAGCGAAATCAGCCACATCAGCATACATAGACCAAAGGAGCGGAGAGTAAAGTCCGGCTCCTACCGATGTGAGAATGGAGACGCCTATCATCACCCAGATATATGAAGCGTCCATCGGAATGAGGAAGAAGAGCACCGAAGTGGCAAAGCAAATGACAGACGACCATACGAAAGCCATACGCTTGGAACCTACCCAGCGAGTGAAAGCAGGCGAAAGAGCGCCGAAGAGCATACAAGTCACTTCTCCTATTGCCATAAAGACCGTGAAATTGATAATCAATTTGCCGAGAGTCACATCGCCACCGATACAGTAAGTGAACATATATCCTGCCACTGCGTAGCGGAATCCATTGAAGAAATTGGTGCAGACAGCGACCGAAGTGATGTAAATCCAAGGCTTGTTCTTAAAGAGATCACCAAACTGCTTGAAGGAGAATTTCTCCGCACGCTTAGGCTTGATGCGCTCCTTGGTCAGAAGTCCGCAAGCCATAGTCATGATGCAGGCAAGCAAGCCAAACGAAGCTCCCAGCACGGCATACTGATGCTGTGCGCTTCCTCCCACCATCTGCTGGAGATAAGGGAAAGAAATTAGCGTGACGAAGCCCATAGCATAGGCTCCCACCATACGATAAGAAGAGAATTGATTCTTCTCATCATCATCTTCTGTCATGACTCCGAGCAGTGAGCCATACGGCACATTGACCATAGTATAGACAGCCATCATCATGAGATAGAGAGTGTAAGCCCAGATACGCTTGCCCGTAGGACCTAAGTCTGGGGTGAAGAGCAACAGAGCGAAGATGAGTCCAAACGGTATTGCTCCGAAGATAAGCCACGGACGATATGTTCCCCATCGGGACTGCGTGCGGTCGGCAAGGCTTCCCATGAGCGGGTCGGTGACGACATCAAACATACGTGCCACGAGCATCAACGCTGCGGCATCAGCAAATGTGAGTCCGAAGACATGGGTGAAAAACAGCGGGAAAGCCGTTGACATTATCTTCCATGTTATTCCGCCTGATGCGGCATCGCCTAAGGCGTAACCTATTTTTTCTTTTATACTTGCCATGAGGTTAGTTCTTTTGATTTCTGGTTTTAGGTAGGGGAATCGGGCGGTAACGCGCCCGACACAGTGGCTGTTGGGGTGGTTGTTGGTTTTCGGTTGTTAGTTGTTGGTTTTCGGTTGTTGGTTGTTGGTATATTTGCGATTAGCGATTGATCGACAACCAACAACCGAAAACCATTACACGTTCTTCTTGTTCTTTGCTATCAGCGCCTTGATGGTCTCTACAGAAGAAGCCGTGAAAAGGCCGTCTTCAGGAGTGTTCATACAATAGTCCACGAGTTTGTCAATAGTGGAGGTTGCCACATGCATACGTGTGTCAGCAGAAGCATAATAGATGAGCACACGGTCATCGCCTCTATGCAGTCCGTCCTCATGTTCTCCATCAGCAATCCATCCATTAGCGAATGCTACATTCATCACATCGCCGAGATATTCATCGTTGTCTGGCACGAGGAAGAAGCCTCCTGGCTTTGCAATCGTCTTAGTAGGGTCCTCAAGACTTGTCATATAGAGATAAAGGACGTAGCGCAGTCCGTCAGCAGTGGCGCGAACGCCGTGTGCAAGATGCAGCCAACCGCGATCTGTCTTGATAGGATGAGGACCTTCACCATTCTTCACCTCGGTGATAGTATGGTAATGGCGTGCATTTATGATAGTCTCTTCCTTCACTTCAGCATGCTCTATGTCGTCTATCAAAGCCCAACCGATGCCACCTCCCGAACCAGTATCTATGAAACCATCCTGCGGACGTGTGTAGAAAGCATACTTGCCATCCACAAACTCAGGATGCAACACTACGTTTCTCTGCTGCGACTTGGTCTTGAGGTCAGGCAGACGGTACCACGTCTTGAAATCCTTGGTTCGAGCAATGCCTGCTGTGGCAGTGGCAGCGCTGAGGTCTCCTGGCTTTGTGTCATCATGACGCTCAGCACAGAATACACCGTATATCCAGCCATCCTCATGAGCTGTGACGCGCATATCATAGATATTGGTGGCAGGAATGACATCGTCAGGCATGGTGATAGGTTCTTCCCAGAAGCGGAAATTGTCTATACCATTAGGACTCTCAGCCACTGCGAAGAAGCTCTTTCGGTCAGCACCCTCGACGCGAACCACGAGAAGGTACTTGCCGTGCCACTTTATCGCACCGCTATTGAGCGTTGCATTGACCATAATGCGCTGCATGAGGTAAGGATTATCCTTTTCACAGAAGTCATATTTCCATTCCAGCGGAGTATGCTCAGCTGTGAGCACTGGATATACATACTTGTCGTATATACCGTTTCCCCATTCCTTTATCTGATTGGGGCGAGAGAGGAGTTGCTCGTGATGCTCTCTAAGAGCCTTTATTTTTTCTTGAAAATTCATTGTTAGTGGTTATTGGTTATTGGTTGTGGGTTATTGGTTGTTGGTTGTTATATCCGCCGGTAACGCGGCGGACACAGTGGCGGGGCGTTAGTAAGCGATAGATGGATTATTGATTCATTTGATTTTCTTTATATCATTAACGAAGAGAAAGCGTTTTTGTTTTGCCCAAGCCTTAAAATCATCAGCAGTCGTGGCGGCAGGAGAAGCTCCGAAATGATCTTTGCTGTAGTTGCGCCAAGGCAAGAAATAGCACACTGGATATTTCTCCACCAGCGGTCTGAAGACACGTTGCCACCACGTAGAGTCAGGTGAATTCTGATAGCCACACTCAGTGACAGCAATCAGTTTTCCACGTTCGGATGCTATCTTAGTGATGATATTTAGGTCAGAGTCCAGTTGCTTGATAAAGTCAGCCTCCGTGCCCCACTGGTAAGCATCCTCGCCAATGAGATCCACACGGTCGTCGCCAGGATAGCGCACGAGCCACTCTGCTTCGGTCCATGCTCCGGAAAGATTCGGAGAATACGACCATACGAGATAGTCCTTCAGCGTGGAAGAAGCAACAGGCACCGCATTTATGCAGTCTTGGGTGTAGTTCCAAAGGGCATGAAACTCTTCATCAGAGCAGTTGTCCTGTCCCCACCAAAACCAAGAACCATTATTCTCATGCCAAGGGCGGAATATCAGAGGAATCTGATTACCCTTATTGTCTTTCAGCGAAACGAGAAAATCAGACACTCTTTTCACCCATATATTATATAGCTCATGCTTTTTTCCGCCTGGAAGAATAGAGCGAACAGTATGCTTTGGGTTAGGCAACTGGCTAATCATCTCATTCTGTCTGAGTTTGCCGAGGGCATCGACAGCCTGATTGTAAGCCGTGGTGTCGCTCGCTATCCAAGCCGTAGAGCCGAGGAGAGGATTGCGAGGATGCCATGAAATGGTCACTATACCTCCACGTTCATGCTGCCTTATAATCTCTTGACGTATCCTTTCGAAAGGCACGGAATCGAGATTCTTGCTATCAGCCATTTCGATACCACCGAGATCAAAGCCCATTACAGCAGGGAAATCTCCCACGAGTTCGTAAGTGTCAGAGCGATTGAGGTCCCAGTCCCACGTGATACCATAGAAGGTGTCGTCCTGATGTCCGTACATATAACCTTTCTTTTGTATCTTAGCAAGACGCTGAATCAATTTCTGCCGAGGTGTTTGTTTCCCGGCAAAAGCGTTGATACAGACACAAAGAGATAGTACTGCCAAAGAAATAAAGGTAAGGAATCGTCTCATTGTTTAGTCGTTTTTTGAATAGTAGATGGTGCAAAAGGGTCGAAGACTCGCACGAAACAAATAGGATAAGTCGCTCGAAGAGCGGTGCCCGTCTCTGATTTATGAGTGCAAACTTGTCGAAGACTCGCACGAAATAAATAGGGTAAGTCGCTCGAAGAGCGGTGCCCGTCTCTGATTTATGAGTGCAAACTTGTCGAAGACTCGCACGAAACAAATAGGGTAAGTCGCTCGAAGAGCGGTGCCCGTCTCTGATTTATGAGTGCAAAGGTAGTATATTTCTCCCATACTATCTTTGCTTTTTTTGTCATATTCTTGTACTTGCGACTAAGTCCCGTATTATTCTCATTTTGCTTGGTATTGACTTGCAGCCAACTAAAGAGCCAACAGCTATTATTTCACATCATCTCCCCTCAAGATATACAAGCCATTAGTTTCTCGGAGGAAGAGAGTGCGTGGAGAATTAGCAAACTTTGTGAAGTCAGACACTGCAGGATGACCTGGGAATGGAACAAAGAAATGACCTGGATGGTGATTGTCGTTCCTTCCGAAAAGGATGAAGGAGAAGGAATGCTTGTCGAGGACTGGGAGAAGAATCTCCGTAAACCATGACTCATAAGGCACTGACTCCGCTCCTGTGGCAAATATAGCAACAGGTTTGGAATAGTCTTTACCCATCTTTTCAAGGCTTGACAGCGACTCATCCAACTGCTTTGAGTAAACACCCATCGTGTCTTTATCCGCAGATTTAGACAAATCGAAAAGTTCGATGCCGAGGATGTCAATATTCTCCATCATATCTTTCAGTTTAGCAGACTTATCGCCTGACGCATCAGAGCGGGCAGAAAGCTTAGGAACAGTGTAAGCAAGGAGAGTATTCACCACTTCCTTATCCTCAAATCTTTCGCGCAAAGTCTGCCAGAAGCCTGCATTCAGCCCATCAGAACAAGGTCGGAGAATAACAGGGACACGCACTCCGTAAGGCTCTTCCAGCGAGATGAGGAAGTCACAGAGTCGGTCTATCTGAGCAGTAGAAGGCACTTTCTTAATATGCCACGAAAGAAGGCAAGCACCGCCACAGTCGTATTGCGCAAGGACAGCACGGCGAATGGCGTCGAATGAGATACCATAGATATTGGCTTCACTGCCCATTTCTATGCCTCCGATCTCAAAGCCCACGACAGCAGGCGACTCACTACATACGCTCTTGATGTCTGTTCGGGCACTGTCTCCCTCCCAACCTATTCCATAGAGCGTAGCGTCCTGTTGACCGACAAGGAAACCTTTATCGGCAATAGAGTCGAGATTATGAATGAGAGCCTCCGTCCTTTTGGTTCTTCCGCTGTCAGCCAAATCATCTTTCGCTTTGCCTTTGTTGCCACAGGAAGCCATTATGAAGGCAGAAACAATCAGTAAGAGAGTAACTTTTTCTATTTTCATAAGAATACGAAAGAATCCCCATGATTATAAGAAACATACTTCTCATGGGGATTCATAAATAAACATTTATTCAACAATCACATTGATGACATTACCTTTCTTGTCTCTCTCGAAGGTAATCTTCGGGGCTTTGTCCCAAACGGTAGCGTAGGTGTAGGACGCATCATTGCTTGTTGCAGCATTGACCATCATCGGAATGAGGTTTGCACCGTCACGCACGAAGTCGCCATTGTTGTGGTCGAAGTATCCATGACTCTCAGAAGCACCAGTCTTCTCATCGACAGAAGGTACGAGATTCATGTTATCCCAAAGCATTACAGGGATGCCAAACTTGTTTGCAGTGCGGCAGAAGAACTCAAGATAATACTTACGTACCACATTCTGCCAAGGAAGCATGTGCTCTGTGCATCCGATCTCACCGAGATATACAGGGATATTATTGTCGATAAACTTAGCGCGAAGCTTATACATAGTCTCTATGATAGCCTGCTCGGAAGTGGCATTGCCAGTAAGGGTGTGTCCCCAGATGCTGTCGTTAGCAAGACAGAAATTGTAAGGATCATAGCAGTGGACGCCCACCATCACCTTATTAGCCTCATCTTCAGGAAGCTTGAGAGCATCAATGCCTTCGATGCTTGCAGCATAAGTAGAGACGCCTACCCAGTGCTTAGTAGCACCCTCATTGGCACGGATAGCATTGAGAGCCACCTGATTCCATTCATTCATCAAAGCGAGCTGGTCTTCTGTAGCCTTTGAAGCAGACCATTGGTCATTATCATGTACCTCATTGAAGGTCTCGAAGATAAGTTTCTCACTGCGATTACCTAATTTCTTAGCCACCTGTGACCAAACGGCAATGATAAGATTCTCATTAGCCTCGTTGACTGTAGGATACTTTTCAGACTCGCCGAGAGTAGTCTCAAAGGAATCATGGTGAGTATTGACAATGACATTAAGGCCAGCAGCAATAGCCCAATCCACATTCTGGGCAACCTCATCGAGGTAAGCGGCATCGATAACACCGTCAGTCATGTGTGCAGTCCATGTGACAGGCATACGAACAGTCTTTACTCCTGCAGAGGAAAGCTTGGTATAAAGAGCCTGAGTAGGAGTAGCCTTATCCCAATATCCCCACTGCATATCGCTTGTATCAAAGTGATTGCCGAGATTCCAGCCGAAGCCAAGTTGCTCAGTCATCTGAGTTGCCGTATTGCTTGGGAGGGAAGGAAGAGTCCATGTTAAGTCAATGTCTTTGTCATAAGCCTGCTTGTCAGCAGTAGTCACGAGACCGGCAGGAACATGAAGAGTGTGGGTGTCAGCCAAATCCGCATCGACAGTGATGGTAAGAACATTGCTTGCACCGAGCACTAAAGCCTTCTTGACAGGTTTGCCATCGAACATAATCTTTGATGTATTGTCAGTGACAAAGTTTATCTTCTCATTGAAATTCAACTCAATGGTTCTCTCACCGAGCAACATAGGAGCCTGAACAGAAGGTGACTCGCTGACAAACTCAGGAGCATCCATAGGCTTTACTTCATATTGAGCATCTGTATCTGCACAGGCAGCAAGTCCGAGAAAAACTGCTGCTGCGCCGAATGCAGAAAGGAATTTATACGTCTTCATAATTGTATCAGAGTTTAATATGTTATAATTAAGTAAGAAATACGCGTTCTACAAGAGCATTACTCGATGGTAATCTTCGTAATCTTACAGTTGTCACCGTTACCAAGGAAAGTGCCACCCCACCACTGCTGCTTGTAAGCTGCATCAAGAATATCCTGAGTGAGAGTGATACCTATCTTGCCACCATTGCCTGCAAGGTCATATTCCTTAAACTTACCGCCTTCTGTATCAGAATTGCCTACATTGCAGAAACTGCCATAAGTAGGTCCCCAGTGACCTTCTACTATCTGCAGTTTCCATTCTGCATCAGTAGGAGTGACATAGAAGTAGATAGTCTGACCTACCTTGGCCTCAGCTGCAGCAAGTTCTACACCTGCATCGGAGAGCAACGTTGGCTGGTTGTCCCAATCGTCAGCAATGGCTTCTCCCTGCCAGAGAGTGGTCTCAAGAGACTCGAAGTGAGTAGTAGTAATCTTGTCAACAACTACCTTATCACCATTGAAGAGGAAGATACCACCCCACCACTGCTGTGTCATTGCAGCCTTGAGCATTTCTTCTGTCACAGTGATTGTGATGTAACCCTTGTTAGCATCGAGGTCATACTCAGTAAACTTACCGCCTTCTGTGTTTGAATTGCCTACATTGCAGAAGCTTGCATAAGTAGGTCCCCAGTGACCTTCTACTATCTGAAGCTTCCAGTCTGCAGCCATAGGAGTAATATGGAAACTGATTACGTCGCCTGCAACGATTCCTGCATCCTTGAATTCCTTACCACCATCAGTGAGAACAGATGGCTGGTTGTCCCAATTGTCAGCGACTGCCTGACCCTGCCAGAGAACTGTAGTTACCTCAGTATTAGGGATAAAGTCAATCTTATAGGATATTTCACCATTGCTGGAAACCAAGCGAACAGTAGAACCCTTCTTTGCCTTCACAGGAATACCGATGACAAGTTTGTCATTACTTGTGATATACTGGCAAGGAGTGCCATTGATTTCCACGCTTGTAATCTTGTCGATATTCTTCACATTGAGAATCATTGTCTCGCCAGCCTTGAGTTCAGCGTCGTCGCCAGGAAGCTCTGTAGCGTAGCAGAAGACAGCCTCTTCGACAGTAATATCAGCTACTTTCACCTCAGCACCATTCTTGAGCTGGAGAGTTACAGCGCCACTCTTAGCGTCCATAGGAACAGTAAGATTGAGCAGAGTGCCATCAGACTGTATCTCCACCTCTGCAGGAGTCTCGCTTTCATTGAACTTAACAGTCTTCACGAGATCCAGATTCTGACCTGTGATAGAGAGAGCGCCACCAGCAGAGACTGGATTTGCTGAGTATGCTGTCACAGTAGGCTTCACGAGTGTGTAAGCCACAGTCACCTTCTTGCCATTTGCCATGATGAGAGTGATGTCGCCTTCCTGAGCGAGTTCTGGCACTACCACCTTGATTTCAGAAGCAGAAGGGGTAACCACTATACTTCCAGCCACATTAGGGAATGATACGAGAGCTACAACATCAAGGTCTTTACCGGTAATTACCAATTCTGCACCATTCTTTACAGGGGTGCCATTGTTGGCTTTCAGCTCTGTAGGAGCAACGGTTTCGAGTTTGCATACAGGTACCTCAACGCCAGACTTACAGATGAAGTTGATATCACCGTCAGGAGCTGTAGCAGGAAGAACGAATGAGAGGGATTTTCCATCCTTTGAGATTTCCATCTCAGAGAATTCCAACTGTCCGAGTTCTGAGTCGGCATCACCAGTCTTGATGGAAGAAACGAGAGAGAGGAAGTCGCCAGTAACGGTAATCTTCTCACCAGCCTTAGCAACTACTGTGCCCTGAAGCGCAGCCTCACCACGAGGAGAAGCAATCTTAGAGATAGTAGGAGTGCCTACCTCAAGGATTTCATCTGTCTCCATTATGTTGTATGTCACGTCCTCATCTGGGTCGATAAGAGTGACATCCACATCATTGAGTCCGACTCTTCCGGTGCGGGCATTCTCTGGCACCACCACCTTTATCTCATAACGTGAATGAGCTGTGAAATCATTCTCAGAGACATTGACGCCATCTTCGAAGGTGACAGAGTGGATAAGATTGAGATAATCACCCTTGATAGTCACCTCTTCACCCGGCATTGCAGCCTCTGGAGTGAAGCCTTCTATGACGATAGGCTCGATAAACTCAATGTTATTGTCAGTCTCGATGGTCTGGTCGGTCTTTGAAACAAGAACCAACTTACCAGGGATTGGACCATCCTTAGGCACTGTGATGCGGATTTCGCTTGGAATGCCAGACTTTACCACCTCAATATTAGTAATAGGTTCCACGCCAGGCACCTTAATCTGTGCAATCTGATCAAGATTGGAACCGACAAAGCGAAGGACGCCACCACGCATCAATGGGTTTGCACCCCAAGCGTTGAGAGTGACTCCACCTCTATACTGATTGGTATCAAGGTCGTCCTCGCCGCACGCTGCCATTGTAAAACCAGTGATGGCTACTGCAAGGAGTGCTATTATGTTATAGAAATACTTTTTCATAATTGTATTATCTGCTTAATGAGATTACTTACTTGGTACTACGCGAATATTATCGACACAGATGACAGGAGTACAATCCTCACCGTTTACGCCACCGCCGACAATGAATAATGTCAAACTGGAGAATGACTCTGGCTTGAGATTGAATGGGAGTGCAGAACCATCGAATGAGTAAACGAAAGATGTGGTGATAGGAATACTTACTGTAATCCACTTGCCACCGGTGTCAAATGAACCTGTCTCCTTCCAAGGACGATAGAGAGCACGTGACAGAGGCTTCATATCCTTGAAGTAATCATCCTTTTCCCAATCTCCACCATCCATGCCAGGACAGCGGAAGAAGACGTTGTTTGCTGCCTTTAAGCCGCCATTTCCGCTGAGAGTAACATAGTCTTTACCAGCGAATATGATCTGCATTGCGCCAGCCTTCCATGGACTGTCCTTAGGAATCATCATCTCAAACTTGAGTGTAAGGTTCTCTGGCTTTGAGAAATCCACAAGGTTAGTGAGAGCCATACCTGAACCAGAAGTAAAGTTCTGAGGATCATCCCATGAACCACACCAATGCTCGAATGTAAAGTTGGCATCATCCCAACCGCCATCTGCTGACATTTCTGCACCATCGCCACCAAGCTGGATATAGTAACCGTCGAGAGACTTGTCATCATTAAAGCAACGAGTGCCGTGCCATCCGTGGTTGACCTTATTGTCTGTGATTTCTACAGGAACGCCACCACCGTCGAAGTCGAAGAGGAGACCGCGTGACTCAAGATAATGGAAGCCTGAAACGCCTGTACCATACATGGAAGTTGCGGTGATGGAACCTTCCTTAGCATTCTCAGGAATGATAACTGTGGCATAAGTATAGTCAGGAGATACATTCTTGATTTTGGCAGGAATGTTGTTTCCAGCTTCATCCTTGAAGAATATCTGCAATGGTTTATCTGCATTATCCACAAGGTATTGACCGATAATCTTAGTCTCAGTGCCTGGCTGATCGTATTCACAACCCATCGTAGTAACCTGCGGAGCAGGGATAACAACGTGGAAAGGCACCTCTACTACCTCCTTCTTGTTATTATAAAGGTAGATCTTGTCCGTTACGGTTTCCGGTACATTCTTCGGTACTGAAACGATAAGAGTATTGTCAGTGATGTAAGATGTGTTGAGCACACACTGGCGGTCATTGAACCATATATCGACAACGCTTCTCAGATTCTCACCTACGAGGCAGAGCACGCTCTGAGGAGAAGCCTCCTCCACCAGTTCTCCGTTGGTATAGTGAGTACCTTCGGCATCATTGTTGCCCTTGATTTCACTTGAGAGAGCACGGATATAGTTCACCTTTGGTGTACCATCCTGTATCTCATATTCATTAGGCTGGTCTTTGCAGGATGTCAGTGACATAGCAAAAAGAGCGCAGAATACGAGCAACATGCTCTTAGTATATGTCTTAAAGCTAATCATATTCTATTAACTTTTTGTTTGTTTTGAGTTGAATAATATTGTTTAATAGCTGTAGGTCTGACGTACATCTACGTGAACGCCGTCAACATTGGAACCGAGATTAGGATTGAACACCACGTCCTCTGAAGGGAAAGGCAGACAGAAATACTGCTTTCCTGACACTTTGTCCTTCTTCATGAGTGCAACAGGGTTTGGAACTGCTGTCTTTGTATCGTAAGTTACGTTGGTATTATCCCATTTTCCTGTTTTGTAATAATTCTTATAGCAGTCATCAAGATTCCAGAGAGCGTTGCGCTGCTGTGCCTTAATGTCTGAGACACAGAAGTCTGGATTGTAGTAAGATACGCGTACATAGTCGTACCAGCGGTCGCCTTCCATAGCAAACTCAAGGCGGCGTTCCTTCCAAATATCATCCCAAGATACAGAAGCAGGCTTTGTAGTTACGCTCTTTACGGCACGCTGATGTACCATAGAATATGCGTCTATCACCTCTGGATTGGTGGAAGGTGCTGATCCAGGACCAATATTGGAAGCACCGAGCATTGCCTCTGCATAGATGAGGTAAACGTCAGAGAGACGGAGGAGGAATGTAGGAACGGAAGAAGCCATTCTGCCATCTGAGCATCCTGCGCCTTGCTGGTGGTCGAATGTATCACCATAGATGTGCTTTACGGTGTTGGAACCTGTAGCTGACTCAAGCGAACCTGTCACGCTCTTATAGGTTTTGTCGCCTACAGTACGACCTTCATAGATGAAGTTGAGGTAATCGAAACCGCCTCTGTCCTGCCAGAACTGGTCATAGGAGAAGCCAGGGAGCATCATTGTAGCGTGGAGACGTGAGTCGAGCGAACTAAGCCATGAGTCTGGCTGACCATCTGCCAGATCCACTCCGAATGCTTTCTGGAGATCTACAGAAATACCATTCCATCCGCCCCATGTAGCGCCCCAGTCATCAATGCCATTTATGGCAAGGTCTGACTGGAAAGAATTCTGACGCGTCCAGTTTTCACCATCGGCAGTCCAGCGCCATACGATGAGACCTTCCTGGGTCTTGCGGTTTGCGAGTTTGAATACATCCTCGTAATTCTCCTCAAGTCCGCTTCCATTGAAGCCCTTGCCGGTGCTCTTGAAGTGGTCAATCACCATCTTAGCATACTTAGCAGCATTGTCGAGGTCTGACTGATTGACCGTTCCTGTCACGCCAGCCTTAGCGAGATACACCTTAGCCATGAGTCCCTTAGCAGACCACTGGTCGAGACGTCCCTCAGCAATTTTCAGAGTTTCAGAAGATTTCTCAAGGTCTTCGATAGCCTTTTCGAGGGTCATAACTATGTATTCATACACGTCTGGCTTCTGTATCTTCTGTGCATTCTGATACTGTCCGGATGTGAGTTCGGCTTTATTATCGTGTACGATAGGCACTTCACCGAAAGTTCGAACAAGGAAGAAGTATCCCATAGCCTTCCATACGAGGCATTCGCCCATAGCCTGAAGCTTAGCAGCCTCTGAGCCTTTGCTTTTTAAGATATTATTATAGACCATATTTGAATGACCTATAGCAGCCCAAAGAGAGTAGGACATATTGATAAGGTCTTCGTCCGAACCGTTTACAGTGAATGTAAGGTAAGGGCTGGAACCCCAGTAATAGTTGCCTGAAAGCACCTCTCCGACCTTAATGAATCCACGCTGGAAGTCATACCAAGGAGAGTTGTAGAGGTAGTTGGTGGCAGAGATGCACTGATCATCGGAATCGTAATAGTTGTCCTCATTGTAGGAATCTTCCGTAGGTCTGTCAAGGAAATCTCCGCAAGAAGACGCTGTCATTGACAATGCAATGGCAACTGCCATATATTTAAGGTTGGAAAATTTCATTTTCATAATATTGTTTTTTATCTGACAATTTGAAAAAGACGATTTAGAATGATACATTCAGACCGAATGAGCAAGTGGTAGGTGATGGGTAACGTCCATTATCCAGTCCCATTACATTCTGTGATGTAGTAGAGACACCGATTTCTGGGTCATATCCATCGTAACCAGTGATAGTCACAAGGTTCTGTATGTTGCAGTAGAGACGCAAGCTCTCAAGTCCCCACTTAGTGATCATCTTCTTAGGGAATGTATATCCGAGAGAGATATTCTTCAAGCGAACATAAGATCCATCCTCTATATAGCGGTCGCTCCAGCGGTCGTTATCGTTAGGATCTGAGAGAGAAACGCGTGGTATTGAGCAGTTATTGTTTTCCAACTTCACATTGTGAATGTCGTCATACCAGTTCCAAACGAGTTCGCCGTCACCGCGGTCAACGCCCATAGAGTAGTCCTTATTAGGGTCGATAGGCATGAGTCGTGCGCGTCCGTTTACGTCAGTGGTCTGGTTAGTCCAAAGGTTGTTCATGTGTGTGAGCTTCATCTTCATGTAGTTGCCCACCTTATTGCCCACTGAACCATTGATGAAGATATTCAGGTCAAAGTTCTTGTAGCGGAAAGTATTATTGAAACCGAAAGTAAATTTAGGCAGTGGAGAACCGATATTGGTGCGGTCTTTTTCATCGATAACGCCGTCACCATTGATGTCCTTGTACTTGATGTCGCCTACATAGACGGTAGAACTCTTGGTAAACACGCCATTTTTAGGATAAGATGAAGGCTTTGCTGATGCCTCGATGTCGGCAAGGGATGTATAGACTCCATCGCATACATAGCCATAGAAATTGAAGAGAGATTCGCCTACATTGGTAAGAGACACTACGTCTGTCCACTGACCATAGCCTACGAGTGGCTGAGCGTTGCCGCCAGAACCGAGAGAGACGAGCTTGTTCTTATTGAAGGAAATCTGGAATTCTGAATCCCACTGGAAATCTCCACTGAATGGATGTGCACCGAGAGTGATTTCAAGACCTGTATTGCGGATTGTACCATAGTTTCCGTAAGGTGCATTGAGCTTTGAGGAACCATTTCCCTGCGTACCCATATATGAAGGCAACTGGAGCTGCATGAGCATATCCTTTGACTCTTTGCGATAGAAATCCATTACGAGAGTGATGCAATCATTGAAGAATCCGAGGTCGAGACCTACGTTGATCTGCTCCTGTGACTCCCACTTCACTGCTGTATTAGCTATCTGTGCAGGACGATATGACTTACCGAGGTCTGATTCCATTACTGAGAGTGGTGAACCCCACTTGTAGCCTCCGATGTTTGAGTTACCTGTCTGACCCCAACCGAGACGGATTTTACCGTTGGAAAGCCATTTGCCCACTACATCCGAGATGAACTTCTCACTGCCGAAGCGCCAAGAAGCAGCTGCTGAATGGAAGCCTGCCCAGCGATTATCGGCTCCAAAGTTTGAGGAACCGTCACGACGGTAAGTATAAGTAAGGTTATAGAGTGAGTTGTAACTATAGTTCAGACGTCCGAAGAATGAAGACATGGCTGATGAACCAAAGCCGTGGCTGATGGATGGTGTACCATTACCGAGGGCTGGATTGTGTACGATGTCGGATGGAAGCTTGGTATTGAAAATAGAACTATACTCATAGTTTGACTCCCAGCACTCCTGACCGAGCATTGCTGTAATGGAATGCTTGTCGAAAGTCTGATTGTAAGTGATGTAGTTCTTGAGCTGCCAGAACTTGTTTGTATTGTTCTGGATACGGCTTGAGTTGGTAGTACGCTGCCAAGCACCGAGTGAAACCATTGGTTCATAGGTCTCACCCTTTGATGTGCCGAGGTCGAAACCGAGCTCTGCATGCCAAGTAAGATTCTTGAGAGGCTTTATCTCAAGGAAGATATTACCATTGAGCTTCTGACGATTGAGGAGAATATCGTCATACATAGCCATAGCGATAGGGTTAGGAGAGGTGAAGCCTTCCTGTGATACAGATGAATAGTTACCGTTGATGTCGTAGATCTGAATGTTTGGAGGTGTAGTCAGAGAGTATGTGATAAGACCCGCCTCTGAGTCTGCAAGCTTCAGGTCGTCGTTAGTATCGGAATATGTTACTGAAAGACCGAGCTTCAACCAGCTCTTCAATTGTGCGTCGAGATTGGAACGGAGAGAGAGACGATCAAAGTTTGAACCGATAATGGTACCTTCCTGATTCATATAAGAACCAGAAACATAATACTGCACCTTATCAGTACCACCCTGTGCGCTTACCTGATGTGAGTGCTGGATAGCGGTCTGGAAAACGGCATCCTGCCAGTTTGTGCCCTTACCAAGGAGTGAAGGGTCAGAGAGTTCGGCTGAGACAGTGCCCTCGCCTACTCTATAGTAATCATTGGCATACTCTGCATACTCACGGAGATTGAGCAAATCCATACGCTTTGCCTGACGATTGATAGCCATCATTCCATTATGGGTAGTTCTAAAAATTAATGAATTTGTGTGAAGGCCATGCCCTCAGATAT
>SAMEA104315429__coassemble_441_pt1 | contig 34065 bp, 30 predicted proteins | sample SAMEA104315429__metabat2_high_PE_009 | metagenome-assembled genome bin SAMEA104315429 (sample SAMEA104315429) | gut metagenome | biome: Monkey gut; feature: monkey-associated habitat; material: faeces | place: China | collected 2013
TCGACTAAAGAACGCAATATGGAAATTGCGGAAGTTATTTTTTAAACATTACTAATAGTAAATATTATAAGTATGAAATATATATTGCTTTTTGCGTTTATAGCCCTATGTTCATGTTCCACGACATCAGGCTTGTCAAGTCACTATGTAAATGTGGAGGAGGATTATCCCGAGAACGAATTCTTCTCGTCTTATGCTTGTGTTCGCTTGAGCCCCAGCACTCCTATGATCTCCGAGATATGCGACTTGCGTATTTCGGATGACAAGATATTCGTTTCCGATAAGACTTCAAAGGTCTTCGTGTTTACAATGAAAGGTGACTTCCTCAATGTGCTGGACAAGCGCGGGCGCGGTCCGAACGAGTATATTCAGATAAGCGACTTTGATATAGACAATGACAAGATATATGTCCTGTCGAGACCGCAGAAGAGGGTATATGTATATTCTTCCGACTGCCACCACCTGGACACATACGAACTGAATGATTACTATAACGGGTTGCGGATCCTGTCGGACGGCAATCTGTGTCTGGCATCAGCAAACTGCAATGACCAGCAATACAATTATCTTATCTATGATGTTCGGACAAAGACCTACACAAACAGATACCTCCCTTTCTCCAGAAATGAATCAATGCTGGTAAGCTGTTATCATCCTTTTCTGGGCAGGGCAGGAGATACATTGTATATCAACAATCCTTACTCTACTGTTATAACAGAACTGCGCGGCAAGGAAATCGGTTGGACAAAAAGCTATTCATTCAACACCAAGGAGCAGCTTCCCGATATGCCTTCTGACTACACGTTCGAGCAATTACATAAAGATTATGCCAATAAGCGGACAGTGAGGAATCTTTCGCTCTACTGCCGTACGGACGCTTATGAATATATAGGCTATGAGCTGTTTGGAGAATATGGGTTGAGCTTCTATCTTACCCAGATAGACAAGGCCGATGCGTCCAAGACGATGATGTCGTTGAATGATATAGACAAGAACTTCCCTTATATCTCTTTGCCCTGTTCCGTAAAAGGCAAGTCCCTGGTATCAGCGATGTCCGCCTCCCGCATACTAAACCTGGAGAAGAACGGCAAACTGTCGAAATTCAAGTCGGAAGGCTTGCAGGACAGTGACAATCCCGTGGTATTCATCCATCATCTGAAGTAGGGAGTTGTTTTTTTATATTCGTTATATTTTTCAGTTTCTTCTTTTTAGGTGTTTATGTATTATTTTAAAAGTTTTATTTTTTTATCATTGGAGTCTGGTTTTTGTCAGGCAATTTATATTGATACGTTAGGAGTTTTTGCAAAACGGAACTCGCATATTCCAAAAGAATCCATGTATCATGTTTTTTTGTTGGATAATGAAAATCATATTATTCTGGTAGGTAATCCATTGACAAATAAGACAATTGAGAATCATTTTATGAAGATTGTGACTAAACGACTTGAAATGACTTCTATATAAACGGTGTTGATTTATAGAACCGCTCTCAAACAGGGCGTTGGTATTCATGCCATTATAACCCAGGGTGTTGCCCTGGGCTATGAGCTTTTTGGGCTTTACCTTTCCGCTTCGCGCCGATGACCGTTGGTTCAGCCCGTTTCAACCGTACAGGTCGAAATATTTTTATTGTTTTTATCCATTGATATTTTTTTTGTTCACCTCTGTCTGGAAGACAGTACCGAGCGAAGCGAGAGTAACCCGGGACGAAGTCTCGGGACTTATAGACAGAAAGGAAGCATCAGTCTGGAGGACAGTACCTTTCAGCACTCGGAAAAAGAATCAACAGATAAAAATAAGGCTCAAGAAGTGATGCTCTGCAAAAGCATAGCTTTTACGTTGCAATAACTATGCTTTTACCTCCTAATAGCATAGCTTTTACCTCCTAATAACTATGCTTTTGCAAAAGCCCAACAACAGCCCCCCTCTTGTCCCCCTTGGGGGATGATTGGTTAGCCACTGACTGCTTGAGTCTCAAGCTGACAATCCGTAACTAAAAAAAAGCCCCTCCAGGGAGGACTTTCGGACTGTTTTGATATTTATTTAACATCTATTCACAATTTTTCGGCTGTAATTCGCAAAAAATATTTTTCTTCAAAAGAAGTTCCACCCTTCCACCTCGGAGGTGTTATGAGCGTGATAGTCAATACGTTAGGTGAGGTGGAATTAGGGTGGAATTAGGGGTGGAATTACATGAAGTTCCACCCTAATTCCACCCCTAATTCCACCTCATGCAAACCGCTGATTATCAGAGCGGTAACACCCATGAGGTGGAAGGGTGGAATTACAAACGACAAAAAATATTTTTCTGGAAATAGCGTCGAAAAAGTATTAACGACTGTTAAATCAGTGCCGTTTGCAGGCTGCTTGTGCCCAAGTAATATATATGACCTCAGTAATAAAGAGAACGAGGTTTTATTCTTCGCTATTGATCCAGTCCATCACTTTCAGCATCTCGTCATTATTGCAGGAAATGCATACAAGAAGCGTAAATATTAAAGTGAAAAAGTTCAATAGTCTATCCATAGTGTATAAATTCATTTGGCAAAGATACAAAGAAATCTTCATGTAACCAAGAAATATCCGTTTCATTTCGTTTCATTCTTCTTTTATTCGTATTAGTGGAATAAATTGGGAAATGTGGGTATTGTCTTGTATATCAAATAGATATGTTATCATTGAGACATAGTTGACAAAAAGTGGGAAAAAGTGGGATGGCTTTTTCTTGCATTTGTTGTTTTTTATCACTAATTTTGCGACCAGAAACCAATTACATACTAACTGTAGCTTTTGCAATCAAACAGTGTCTTTGAATTATTCACGTAAAATCATGCGCTTTTATTGTGCAATGAATAGTGCATCTATATATAAAAAAACAATAAAAATGAAAAAGATCAAATTATTTCTTTTCGTGCTGATGCTGCTCGTTTCAGGCAGTAGCATAGCAGCTACAAGTCCAGTAAGAATGAAGAAACGTCCTTCTGGCAATCTCACTCATGGTGCCACGCGTATCCCAAGTGTCAATAGAGAATTGCAAGCGATGTTTGAAGATGAAGATTCGGAACTGACTTTCTTCTATATCATCGGAGAGCAGACTTTCTCTTATGTATTATATAATGTAGAGGATGGAACCCGAGTTTGTGGCGATGGCGTGTTTGACGTTGATGGCAGATGTGGAGGAATATGATATGAAGAAGTCTTATCTCTTGGTCCTGCTGGTTTCGGTACTCCTGTATTTGTGCCTAACACCTGTAAAACTATGCGGTTCTGTTTGGGTATGCTCATGGAGTTCCTCGTGGTCTTATGCTCTGTTGAGCTGGTTGGTCTGTGACAAGGTCAATCCGAAGGGTACTGGTGAGAATGTCGTGCTGGCAATGTTATTGACATTAGGATACTTTATTGTTGATATACCAGTCCGTATAATTGATTTCGAGGGAACATTCGTCTCTTTGATCTTGCTTCCAGTAGTCGCAGTCAGTATATGTCTGTCATTATTGTGTCATTCTTGTAAAAGCTTGAAGATATTAGTTCTTTCTTATGCCATACTAATGATTATCAATACTTTTGTGATGAATGAATGGCTGCAATACTGTAGCGAACGTTTCGGTATGCGTTGCTTCTGATCATAAATTGAGGAAAGAAAGCATTTGAATGAAACAGGTTGTTTAATTTTGTTCAATATCTTATAGTTTTGCTTCTACAAATATACTAACAACAATTGACAATCTGTTATTTTCAATCATTTTTTTTCAGTAATTCCAAAGAGCGACTGCATGTCACATACAAAGAGCTGTAAGGCTTAATGTTAATTACAACCACTCCTTTTAGGTGTGGGAAACTTTAGTATAATTTGACCTATAAGCCTGAACTGCCAATAGTGGCTTATCATTACACAAATGTGTAATTTCTATATGTGAAATAGAACTTTCTATGCTTGTGAATTTGCCGTTGGCTAAAAAAGATGTAATTTTGCAATAAAAACGATGAACGAAAGATATAGTAGAAATAGGTTGTATGTGACAGAAGATGAACAGCAACAGATAAAGAATACCAAAATCCTTCTTGGTGGAGCAGGTATTGGCAGTATAATTGCCGAATGTGCTTTGAGGTTTGGCTTTGAGAATATCACTATCGTTGATGGTGATAAGGTAGAAGAAAGTAATCTGAACCGGCAGAACTATTCAAATAGCGATATTGGGAAATATAAGGCGGCGTGCCTGAAGAAGCGGTTGATGGATATTAATCCTCATGCAAATATTGCACACCACAATGTGTATATAGACAGGGATAATGTGGAATCACTTATAGAAGGGCATGATGTGGCTGTTAATGCCCTTGATTTCAAGTCTGATATCCCATTCTATTTTGATGAATTATGTTCCCAAAAGAATATTCCTGTTCTTCATCCCTACAATTTCGGGTGGGCAGGTTTCCTTGCGATTGTTAAGCCTGGTGGGCATCAGTTGACAGACATCACTACAGATTATCGACAGTTTGAGATAAGTATGGCCAGATTCATTCTGCGTTGCTTTGAATTGCGGAATATGCCGATTTTGTGGATGGAGGACATTTTGGATAGATATGGAAAAGAAGAATGTGAGATGCCTTATTATCCGCAGTTGTCCATAGGTTCTTGGATTGCTGCGAGTCATTGTGTAAATGCAATGTTTAATCTTGCTACGGGCAAATATGTAAGAACATTCCCCAAATTCTATATATCAAGTATAGTAGAGGATGCGCCAATGCCATATAGCAGGCAATGATGGCGGGATCCATTATTGTTTCTATCATTTTTCAAAAAGTCGGTATGTGGTAGCGTAGGATATAGCCTCGGCAATATTTTTCACTTTTAGTCGTGCAAATAGATTTCTCTTGTATGTCTTTACAGAATCAATGGACTTGCAGAGTTTTTCTGCAATCTCATTCATGGTATATCCCTGGAGAGAGAATCGTAATACTTCGTGTTCCATATCTGTCAATTGTGGGATCTGCCTCTCTTCCCATGAGTGACTGGTGAGATTATACTCATGGTATATTCTCTCTCCATTCTTATGCATTCTTATATATCCGGTTCGTTTTCTTGGCGATGGTGAGAAAGTACACAATGCCAGCCATATTCTTCCTTCTTCTGTCATCATCATTGGTGTGAGTGTATGGTTGACCAACCTTTTTTTCCCATCATTGACGATGTGGAAATCATAGGATATGGTATATTCTGCTCTTTTCTCTACAGGGATATTATTGAAGAAATTAAATCCCGCTTCGTTCACTTCCAACAGCATTTTCTGATCATATTCCGGCACATTATTTATATATATGTCATATCCATATTCTAATATTTTAGCCTTGTTTCCTCCGCAAATGTATGCAAGGCTCTCAGAGGCGTAAAGGAAGTTTTTCCTGAAATAATCAATAATATATACGCTCTTGTGTGTACTTCTTGCGAATGCTTTTGCTGCATTAATTAGCACTTCAGCGCGTTGATAGTCGTTTTCTGTAATATCATATACAGAGTTGGATGGTATAAAGAAATCTGAAATATTCGTTGGCATAGTTTGTTGATTTTATTTGCAAAAGTATAAAAAAAAGTCAATAGCAAGAATTTCTGTAACACTTTTGTGTAATTTTACAAGTGAAAATGACAGAATTACACAAAAGTGTGTGGCATCTATGGAGTATATTGATTACTTTTGCAATAAATAATTTACATATTGATGACTATGACTCCTGTAATAAGAAAAGAAAAATTCACGGTATCGTTGGCAACCAAAAGTTATACATACGAGGTTGCCCGATTCGTAGTAAATCAGAACATAAAACATCATACAGACTGTGAAGACCTTGGTCAGCATCTTCGCGATATAGAAAAGGTATATACAGAAGAGGCATCATATGAAGATAAAATTATGTATGTGGCCCATGATAATCAAGGAGAACTTATTGGCTGCATACGTGTCTTTAAATGGAATGGAAATCTCATACTGCCAATAGAAAAGGAATTTGGGGTATCTTTACATTCTCTGTTTTCGTCAGATCAAAAGATGAACTTTTGGCATGTAGGGCGCTTCGCTATTAGCAAGACGGCAGGTCAAGTTTCTATAGAACTCTTTAAACTATTGATGGAACTGGCAATAACTCCGATAGTGAACGACCCTGAAAATAGTTGCATGATAGCAGAAACAGACTGCCATCTGCTTAGAGTAATGAATAAACTGGGAATGAATACTCGCCAGTTGGCAGAATCCAGATATTACCTTGAGTCGGAAACCGTACCTATAGTTTCTATGAAGTCTGATTTGATGTATTACTATAACAAGAATTCTTATCTTGCACATTAAGAGAATTTACTCTGTTAGCTATACCTCTCATGAAGAAAGAAAATGTCTTACGATATTCCTTGTCCCTGTGCTTCTTCCTCTCTGGAGCGTTGAAAGCAATGAGCATCCGTGCCTTTGAGCAAGAGGTGCAGTTATATGGAGATGCGTACATCGCTGATTGGGTGCATGATTATTCGCTATGGATAGCGATAATGGTATGTATATATGAAATATCATTGGCAATACTTGCGCTTTTTGGTAAGTTCGCACGGTTGGCATCTGTATTGTTCTGTATATCACTCATGTTCTTCACTTATCTGACAGGGGTGAATCTCTTCTTTCCAGGATTGCTTGGCAGTATAGAGAGCTGTGGATGCTTCGGGGAACTGATTCATTTCTCTCCCCTGGCATCATTCGTAAAGAGCCTCCTGTTATTGGGAGTGTCAGTACTTGGAATAATGGTTTCTAAAAAAAAACTATGTTTGTTTTTTTGCAACAACAGTATTTACGTCAGTTCAGACGATTAGTTTGACTGTAGTTAAAAGGAAGTTAGATTTGATAATAATCATAAGAATGTAGTTCAATACAGATAGTATTAACATTAAAAACAGTTAACAACATTATGAAAAAAAACATTAAACTGACATTAGTTGCTATATGTATGATAGCAACAAGTGTGTATGGTTTAAAGGCAAATTGTAAAGAGGAGCCTTTTGATGCTGAGATGGTACTTAGCGAGAATGTAGAAGCATTGAGTTCAAATGCAGAAATTGGTAATGGATATGAAATCCAATATGAATCTCCATGTCCAGCACCTTTTGAATACAAAGTACAAAGAGTTTGTCAGATAAGCTTTAAGGATAGAGCTTGTACAGCTTCTGACTGCTTTTAAGTGAATGGTGGCTTGATACAATATAAAATTTGGTTGTGGTTTGCCATCTCCAGAGTATAATTGTATCAAGTCTCTACAGTTTTTTCTAGCAATAAATGTTATATTTTAATAAGATAATCCATATGCCGTATCGTTTTCCTCTTTTAATTTCATTTTTGTTTGCATTCATAGCATGTACTGACACAGTAGAAGATTCTCGTATTATAAAGATTGAATCAATCGATTTTGCCGATTGGGATGAATTGATAGAGATAGTTGAGGCAGTTCCACTAGAGGAAGACAGTGCCTGTTTCATTTCAATGGCAGACAGAACGTTGCTGTCGGAAACAGACTTGTATCTCAGTGATTATAGGACTAAACTGATATATTCTTTTTCGAGAGATGGCAAATTCATCCAGACAATAGGACAGAGAGGACATGCCAAAGATGAATATACGAGAGTGGCGGATATGTGCTTGACTGACAACGGTTCCACGTTAGCCGTCCTTGATGCCCGTAGCATCTTGTATTATGATGCAAATACCGGCAAACTGAAGAAGAGCATCCCCAACAAGCATCAGGACTATCAGCGCTTTGCCATACAGGATGATGGCAATATCCTGTATGTCCCAAATGTAAATGGCACCGCCAGCATTATTTCAGAAGGCGCGGATGGGCAGAAAGAATTGCGTGAAAGAAAGCGTGTCCCATTGATAGTGAATACATTCTATAAATATGGAAACGCATGCAGAGTGGTAAGTGACTATGGAGAGTATTACATAGACACATATACAGACGGCAGATTGCAGCGCACCTACACATTTGATCTCGGAAAGATGGCACTTCCGGAGACACTGACCACCAAGACCTACGAAGAGTTTGAGAAAGTGGATAATGAGCCGGATTATTTCAAATCCATCACTCAGGCATGTGAAACGGACAATGATCTTTTCGTTCAGTTTGTAGGACCTAATCGGACTTATTATTGGATGTTTGCCGACAAAGCCAGTTCCAGGAATGTGATAGGTCCATCACCTCGACGTTCCGGCATGGCTATTATCGGTGCAGATGGTGAATACTATTATGCCATACTATATCCTGATGCTATAGATGGTGAGGTTTTCACAAGGCAGATAATCAAGAATATGAAGCATGATGCGAAGAATCCTGTTTTTGTAAAGATAAAGATAAATCATGAAATATTTAGTTAGTCTTTTTATATTGTTACCTGTCATTTGTTCTTGTCATTTTAAAAAAGAAACAGAATTATTAGATTCTTTTTTGGGAAGTAAAGTCATTTTATATACGGATTCTATGCTAAATATAAAAGATGGTAGAAATCGTATTGATGATGTTGACTATACATATGTGGTATATATAGATTCAACAGATTGTTCTGAATGTGCTATAAAAAGTGTAACATGGTGGGCTAATGATTCTGACTTGTTGAATGCATTAGAAACTGGAAAATTAGGCTTGGCATTTATCTTTTCTCCACGTAAGAATGTACAAAAGCAAATAATAAAGATAATTAAGGAAGAGAGTGTTTTCCCGCAATATACATATGTAGATACTTCAAAACTTGTAGTGAAATATAATCCTAATATACCTCAGAATAGGTTGTTACATACATTTATGATTGACAATAATGGTAAGGTCATAATGGCGGGTTCACCAATAACCAATGAGAAAGTAAAAAAAATATTTCTAAAAATAATCAATAAAGGATACCCTTAAGTTAGTGATGATGTTATAGAACGTTGTTGAGTCTGTAATGAATATGAAACAAGAAATAAAAAATAAGGAATGTTTAGAAAAACATTGTTTTGTATAGTCACAATACCTGTGCTATACATAATCTGGCTATGTGTCAGGGTATTTCTTTTTGACTACTTTACGATTCCCTCTTCCTCTATGACCCCAACCATCCAACCTGGTAATAAAGTCATTGTGAACAAATTATTATTCGGCCCACGTATTTATACGGAATTCCATTTTAACAAAAAAGGGCAGGAACTAAAATCATTTCGTCTTAAAGGTGTAAGAGATATTGCTCGCAATGATATCGTGGTTTTTAATTTTCCAGTCCACAATAATAAAATATCGTTTCGGATAAACCATGTTTATTGTAAGCGTGTGATTGGATTGCCTGGTGATACCGTTAGTGCTAAGTGCGGTTATATTTATAATAACAATTTTGACGGTATATTGGGAATTAAGGAAAAGCAAGTTCGATTACATAATAAAACAGAAGAGTCTCTCAGGAAAGAAAAAGTATATGATATCGCCCCTCACGATGAACATTTGGTATGGACAATTAAAAACTGGGGACCATTGTATGTTCCTCGAAAAGGAGACATAATCAAAGTGTCTGCTCGTGAAGCTGTTCTTTATCAAAAGATATTGGAATGGGAAGTCGGTGATGAAATTACATACGATTGGGATCGGAATATGGTTTATGCAGGAAAAAGAAAATTGGTTACTCATACATTTAAACACAATTACTATCATATTTGTGGAGATCATTCCGCTGATTCCTATGACTCTCGCTATTGGGGATTTGTACCTGAAGAATATCTGATCGGTATTGTTTCCAATATTATCAAATTATAGATAATGGATATATTGTATAAGATTATGACAAACGCTCGATTATTCGTCTTAATATTCTTCTGTATAATAATGTCATCATGTAGCTATGAACTTGGTATGTCTGTTAAGTATCTGAAAGACAACCAACAAGGTCACATTACTATATACGGTTCTGCTGTAGATACATTCTTGTGTTCCGTTTATTCTTGCGAAGAAGAACCTTCCAGTGAGAATATCAAGAAGGCATGGAAGAATGTTGCGGATGGTGACATGAAGATAACTATTAAAGACGAGAAATCTATAAATTCCATGTTTCTTATAAAAAATGCATCGAAAGCTCTTGAAACTTGGAATAATAGTAAGTGGAAAGCGGATGTTTCTTTTGATGATTTTTGTAAGTATATTCTACCATATCGTGTAAAGACTGAGATCGTAAAAGATGGTTGGCGCGACACATTATATAGTAGATACTCTCATCTTATTGAAAATGTATATGATTTGACTGAAGCTTTTAAAATAGTCCATGATACTATTCAGCAGACTTTTCATCAAACTAATATTTCTATTCCGTATATATTGAGTGCCATCGATTTGGATAATATAAAATATGGGAATTGCACACAACGATGTGTTTATGAAGCATCGGTAATGAGAGCATTAGGAATACCAGTGGCTGTAGATGAAATATCCGAATGGGCAAATTATGGAGCTTCGGGGCATTCATGGGTATCACTGATATACAGAAAACAGACATTGACGATGTCGCGTGAAACAAAAGAATTAAAAAGGCACAACCCCATTGATGCCAGCATCTTTTCTCTGAAAATGCCACTGGAAGATGGCTATGTGTCAACATTAAATGAAATAATATCTTTTAAGAAAACAGTTTCAAGAGTATGGAGAAATTCGTATGAGAATGCGAAATCAAATTATGATGACAATCAAGCAGACAATGAAACTCGTCTTCGTTTCAACAATCCGTTTATGGAAGATGTTTCAAATGAGTATTTTGCTACAAATGATATAGTCTTCAATTCAAAAGATAAATATGGTTATCTGTGTACATTTCGTACAGGTCAAGACTGGCAACCTGTTGTCTTTTCCCAAAATAACAAGGGTAGGCATGTGTTTAAAAATATGGGAGATTCCGTCGTTTATCAGTATGTAACCTTTAAGCATGGAAAGATGCAATATAAAGGAAATCCATTTCTATTTGCGAATGGCAAGAAGCAGGAGATCAATCCATCTGCCAGAAAAACGAATCTGATTCTTAACAGGAAATATCCAATGATAACTCAGTTCGTAAATTATTGGATAAGAGTTCGTAATGCTTATTTTGCCGCAAGCAACGATTCTGCTTTCAAAGATAGTACTTTACTTTATGAAATTGGTTCAACTCCTTTGTTTAAAAATCATATTGCTGTCAATAAAGTAAAAAACAAGTATAGGTATTATCGTTATGGAACCTTTAACGGAACCAAACATAATATATCAGAAATCTGGTTTTATAACAACAATAATCCGATAAAAGGAAAAGTGGTCGGTAGCTATAATGTTGAAGACCCTCAAAAAGGCTTTGATGATGATACTTTTTCTTATTTCGAAGGAAAAAATCCGTTTTGGATAACCATAGATATGGGTACTCCTGTAGTAATTGATTCCATAGTCTATTTCACGAGAAATGACAATAATTATGTTCTTCCAAATGATGACTATGAATTGTTATACTTCGATAAAGGCTGGCATTCCATGGGTACGATACATAGTAATGGCTACTCTGTAGAATTCGAAAATGTTCCACAGAATGCGCTCTATTTGCTAAAGAATAAATCAAGAGGTAAAGAAGAGAGAGTATTTACAGTTGTCAATAATAAACAGATTTGGTGGTAAATTAAAACTCATTCATTGAAAAAGAGAAATCGAACTAATTGGAAATGGCTATCATTGGCCTATAGGTTGATATTTTTCTATGAATATGATAAACTTGGAAATTCGCAGACAAAACTATTTATGATATAAGAGGAAGCCGAAAATCTTTAATAGAGTAGGCATAAAAAAACAATAAAAAACAATGAATAAAAGAACTATGAAAACAATGGTTGCTGCAGTATGTGTGGTAGCCGCTGGTATGGGTGGTTTTAAGGCATATAATGCTGCAAACCATTCTGAGGCTGAAATACTTCTTTCTGAGAATGTAGAGGCCTTGAGTGCTAATAATGAAAATGGCAAACAATGGGGATACCACAAATCCTCTGGTAGATGTAAACATCCAAGTTACAAGTTTTGGGTGACTTGTTCTGGTTGGATAGAAAATGGTGATCCTTATTGCCTGAATAGTGATTGCTAAATAATTATTTCTTATGGTCAAATTGTTTTTTTGACCATAAGAAACTTATGTTGTACCATAACCGAAAGAAAATGAAAACCAGACTATTACTTTTAGTGACCTTTTTGGGGCTTATTGTAGCATCATGCAAAAATGAAGGCAACGAATCGCCTGTGAAAACCTATGGCATCTCGAAACTCGATTTCACATCATGGCAGGATGTGGTGAAGATAAAGGAGGCCGTGGTGCTGAAATCTGATCTGCCATTGACCTATCCGCGGAAGTGTCTCGTTGGCGCAGGCAGGATAGTGTTTTGGGATTCTAAAGCGAAAAAGGTATATCTTTTCAATTCAGACGGCACGTTCATATCCCAAGTGGGAGAACGTGGCAATGCCCAAAATGAATACAATCTGATCAAGGACATCGCCTTCAATCCGGACTCTACCGTGATAAAGATCCTTGATGAAAGCGGCATTCTCAATTACAGCATGGAAGACGGCCGTTTCCTTGGTATGGAAAAGATAAAATCGGACATTAGCCCATTTGTCTGGAATCTTCTTCCTATAGGCGACAATCACTATCTGTTCTACTGTGATGGAGGCGAGAGCACCGTCATAGACTATGAAATGGTTGACGGGAAAGCAAAGGTGACGGGTTTGCGCAAGAAAGAATGTATCCCTTTCATGACAGATTTTTTCTATAAATATAATGGAAGATACCGGGTAGTTTCAGATTTCGGTGATTTCTATGTGGATGATTATGATAATGGCTCTCTGAGGCGGAAGTATGTCTTTGATCTCGGACCAGATGCTTTGCCTGATGAGAAGAAACCCCAGACTTTCGAGGAACTGGAAAAAATCAACAATGCTCCGGAGTATCATAAATGTATCGGCTGTGCCTTTGAGACAGACCAGTGGCTATATCTCTCAGTTGGAGGTCTTGACTTGAACAGTTATGACGTGTTCATCAACAAAAGAACAAGTGATGTCATTGCAGGTCAAACGATAGGTCTGATGTATTTCGGTGCTTGTGGCAATGATTTCTGGGCAATGCCATATCTTGACGATGTAAAGGAAGGCTCTTTCCTGTATGAGGCATTGAAGGACGATATCAAGGCTTATCCTGATTCACCGATTCTGCTAAAAGTGAATATCGATGAAAACTAACTCTAAATTGTTGCTTTTCTCATTGTTAATGCTACTCTTTTCATGTGAGCGGTCCAGTATAAAACTTAAGATTCAAAAGTTCTCCTCTCATCCAGTCATTTTAAATATGGACTCGATGGTGAATGCAAGAACATTAATAGGTCAACTTCCCAAAAGAAATGCTTCTGCAGAATATGTATGGGTGGACTATGTTGATTCTTTAGAATGTACAGATTGTGCTATAAAGAGGTTGTTACAATGGCGTACACTAATTAAACAGAAGTATGCATACAGATTGGACTTCTTGTTCATTTTATCACCAAATCAACACCACTTGAAAAGTGTATTGACAAAACTACGAAAAGACACCATTCTTAATAATTATATATATGTGGATACTTGTAATGTGTTTACTCGTAATAATTCCACAATTCCAGAGGAAAGGTATCTTCATACATTTTTGCTTGATAGAGAAGATAAAATTGTACTGGTAGGCAATCCTAATGTTAACGAACGTGTGGATTCTTTGTTTCAAAAGATAATGAACGAACGTTGATATTACGTTTTCTTAGGAAATCAAAATGGTGAAGATAGGTATGTTTGCTATAGCATTAAAGGTTGGGGTCTATGAAAACAATGGTTGCTGCAGTATGTGTAGTAGCCGCTGGTATGGGTGGTTTTAAGGCATATAACAAGTCGTTGTAACAACCGCTGATTGTAAATAATATAAATGAGGTTCTGGATCTTTTCTGCATTATTTTTTTTGTGATGGATACAGAACCTCAAAAAAAAACGTCAGAGATGAAAAGAATTAATTATTTTATAGTTTTATTTCTGGTTACATTATTCTATTCTTGTTCAGAGCATTCAGGTTCTGTAATAAGCGAGGTGTCTATTGAAGGTATAAAAGTTGAGATTGACTCAGCTAATATGTATATGGGACCGAAGTTTTTGTGTGCAGATCTGTTATATGCGTGGAATATGGATTTTTATGGCGGTAAACTCTCGACAAAGAAATGGCAGACAGTTGACAGGATATTTGTTTCCGGAAGCGGACATGATGAGTTCGGGTATATGATTGTATCTTCAAGCAATGATGGTGAATTGCATGTGCTGAATCGTTCGTGGGTAGGTTCAAAATATCTCTCATTGGTAAAAATCCCACATGGAGATAGCATTCCTGCTGTCAAGGATAAAACGAAATGGGAGAAATTTGATTTGAAGCAAATACCTGTGTTTGGACCGAATGGCAAGAATTTTGTTGTTCTGTCAGATTCCACAATACTTGTTGCTGGTACTCCATATTCCGATATTAAACATCTGTTCTCCATTATTGACTTCAAGAATCAAAAGGTTTCCCTTCTTGATTACTGGCCTTCAGAAGAAATGAAATGCGATGACAGAAAAAAGAACAAATGCTATACAGAGAACAGTTATATCTTGGAAAACAAGAATGGCAGATACCTATACCAGAATGGTTTTGTGAGAAAAGCTTTCATCTTTACTTTTGATGGAAATAAGACAAACATTTTAAGTACTTTGTATTCTGATCCTTTTGATGAGGAAAAGTCAACGGAAGTGTTGGCTTGCTGTGCAGATGAGAATAGGATTTATATGCTTCTGAGAGATTCGGATGGTAAAGGAGAAAAAATCGAAGAATATAAAAATCCCTTTATCTTTGGTAATACCATAGAGGTATTTAATTGGGATGGAGTAAAACAGCAAGTTATTCATCTTGACGAATATGGGCAAAACATAATGTTGTCGAAAGATAACAAAACTCTTTATCTCTTTTCTGACTATTCAGAGGATATTTCAGAGCCATTTATATACTCTTATGATTTGGATGCCATATATTAGATGGTAGGAATTTTTCTATTCTCAAGTCCTGAAACTCAATATGTTTTCAAGGGTGGGAACTTTATTCTATTATAATATCAGAAGAAATGAGCCAGATACGAATATTTATGTTATTTGCAAAAAGTAAAGATAAAAAGAGGAAGCCGAAAATCTTTAATAGAGTAGGCATAACGAGTATATATAGTGCAGTTCTATAAATTAGCTTTGATATATTTCGAGGCTATTTCCGAGATCAAAGTGCAAGTGAGTAAAGGAGTCACGCGGGCATAACGACTGAACGAACTTACGCTTTGAGCCGAAAAGAGCCCGAAAGATAACAAAACGTAATTCTTCTAATTGAGATTTATATAACGGTGGAAATTTATAGAACCACCCTTTAAACCATTAAATGATGAAAGAGTTATTATCCAAATCTGAATACGAGACAATAAGAACAGGCATTGTTGTGATAATGATGCTGACAACAATTATGCCTACTGAGATTCGATGGATGAGGTGTGAGATGTGGCTCTTTTATTGCATTCCAGCTCTTTTCGTTTTTGGATTTGGCATACTTTTCTGGTATAAGAAAATGTTAGATTGTACGCTAACTGATGTTATAGTGGTTGCATGGGTTATATACTATATAGGAAGATTATGGGTTGGTAATGAATGGCCTTGTCTGTTGGAATTTTTGAAGGCAATGGAATTGTTTCTGCTGTATATTGGGCTTCGTATTGCCTTTCAAGAAACCAAGATGTCAGCATGGGTACTCATAGGAAGTATTCTTGCTTTAGGATGTTATGAGGCATGGATTGGAGCATTGCAGATATCTGGTATTGAAACCAGTCGCAATAATTTGTTCGCCCTTACAGGTAGCTTCATGAATCCAGGACCTTATTCTGCTTACTTGATGATTGGAATTGTTGTGGGGTTGAGTTCCTTGAAAGAAATACCATGTCAGCCTGTCATAAAGAACATTCCTATTATGACATTCAGCAAGATAATCATCGAGAGATTTCCTGAAAAAACAAATTGTTTAGTCAGAAATGTTGAGAATCTAACATGGATGCACCTCGTGACAGTTGCCGTTATCGTCATGGCTTTGATTCTTCCTGCTACATGGAGCCGTGCGGCATTCGTCAGTATATCACTGATAACACTATGGATATTCAGACAATACTATTGGAAATACAGATATCTGATATGGGGTATTCTGATTCTGATAGGATGTGGATTCTATTTTATAAAACAAGGGTCGGCTGATGGTCGAATTATAGTCTGGAGTGCATCCATCGCTACGTGGTTGGAAAGCCCATGGCTTGGAGTGGGCATTGGCGGTTTCCGTAATGCATTTGCAGAAGGAATGTTGTTACTTTACGAACGTAATGTAGATTTGTCATCTGCGGGCGTTACGGATAATGCATACAACATATTGGTAAAGATATTGGTCGAGCAAGGGATTGTAGGCGCATTGATAGCTATCACTCTTTGCGTATCTGCTCTAATAGTTCTTCACAAAAACAGCAAACCGTTGTTTTTCGGACTTTCATCGTTAATGTTGTTTTCTTTGTTCTCATATCCTTTTGACATATTATCATATAAGATAATTGCAGTAGTCGTTTTTGCATGGAGTGAATCAACCAATGGATGGAACATTTGCAGGTTGGGTCGAGTTAAGACAGCTCTTTTTTCGTGCCTACTGATTCTTCTTGCATGGCAAACATACAAGTTGGCGGAGGAAAGCTATGAGGCAGACAAGGATTATGCAATGATAAGAGGATTCTATGATAAATCATTCATTAAAGATTATTATGAGTTACTTCCGTTGGAAGGTGATAACCCGGAATTCCTTTTTGATTTTGGTAAGGCTTTAAGAGAGCTAAAACGTTACAATGACAGCAATGCCATGCTTCGCAGAGGTGCTTTATGCAGTGCCGACCCAATGTTTCATGTCCTGATGGGCAACAATTACAGGGATATGGGGCACTGCAATCTGGCAGAGCAATCCTATGAGAAGGCTTTCGCCATAATGCCGAACCGTCTCTATCCGCTTTATCAACTGATGCTGATGTATAGGGACAACGGCAATGTGGAGAAGGCAAGGATTATGGCAGAGCGTGTGCTGGCTTTGAAGCCGAAGATAGAATCTCCTGCCACAAAGGAGATGAAGGATATTGCAAAAGAAATCATGCATGATAAAAGAGGAAGCCGAAAATCTTTAATAGAGTAGGCTAACAAATTATTTTCATTCTAATGAGAAAAAATAAAATCAAGATGGCGTTTGCAACCATTTGTGTTGCTGCCGTGGGAATCGGAGGAGGCATCGCTTATAAAATAGCGAGTCAAACAGAATCTGATATTCTTCTTGAAGAGAATATCGAGGCATTGAGTATGGCAGAGCAGGGAAGTACTGTTAAGACCTTGAAATGTATCCCCAAATCCAGATCAAATCCAAAGGGGGCCGTATATACATATCAATGTGAAGATGGAACGGATTATAATACGATAAAAAAATGTGCAACAATGAACAATTTTTTTCTCTTCGATGAGGAAAAAAAATGTTGGATTTCTATCAAGTAACTTGTGGTATGTTAATGTCATATATTAACTCTTGAAAAGTCTTGTGTGGGATTTTATTTTTTTTGTTGTCAATCAATACACTCTTGAATAAATGCCTGCACAAGATTCTTATATAATTCTGTAGTTGGAGTTTTCCTCGTCGCCTGTAGTCTGGTGATGTGTAATCGTATCATTTTTAATGCTGATTAAAGTTTATGAAGTCACTTCTATTATATCTCTTTGTAATGACGTTGTTGTTCTCATGTGATGACCGCCGATTCTATTCTGTAGATTCATTACGTGTAGTTGAAGTCCCGGAGAATGCAGATTCCTTGCTTTGCAGTGGAGTAATAACAAACATTGCAGGGATACGTAACGTATTGTCTGCTGGTAAATATCTGATTGTTGTTCAGAATTGTGGCGATACTATATTCAAGATAATAGACGTGAAATGCGATTCTGTAATTGCGGGCTTTGGTCAGGTAGGTAGAGCAAGCGATGAGTTTTCCCAGGTTCCATGTTTTTATTATATTTCCAGTGATGAGGAGGGTAAGGACCTTCTATACGTGCAGGAATTGGATAGAACCAAGGTGATTGACCTCGAAAAATCAATCAAGGAAAGTAAATGCGTTGTCAGGCGAACGATATTGGAAAGCGATTCTCCCATCACTCACGCTTGCTTACATATCAATCAGAACGAGAAAATGGTGGACAAGGCTGTCGCTTTTTCTGATGCCAGAGAGCTTACTATGGAAAGACCGGCATATACATATTATAAAAACCGGACAGAAGAGAAAGTATGGAATGTCTATCCCGCATTGGTGGATGTGGATAATCCCAATCTGCTGAAACTATTGTATATAGACAGATTGTTCGTGAAGAAGGATGGGACTAAAGCTTTAAGCATGATGAAGTTTATCGACCATCTCACTATCTTCGATCTGCACACCGGCAAGACATTAGGTCTCGTAGATTCTCATAGTTATGGCTTTGATTTCCTGAATGAAGAAATCACATCGGATAATTATCTGGAGAAATTAAAGATCTACAATATGGCAGCTTGCGTGAACGATGATTACATTCTCCTTCTCAAGGATTGCAGATTATACAAGGATATGGTCGCATCCACTGATGATGCTTACTCATCCAGGATAAGTGTTTTTGATTGGGATGGTGCATTCTTGTCTTCGTTTGTCGTGGATAGGTCGCTATGGGATATCGCTTATGTGGAAAGTGCGAATGCCTTGTATGGAGTAAGTCAGAATTTAGATAAAATATATAGATATGAATTAAAATTGAAGTAGAGTGATGCAGGGTAAAAAAAAACAACGGTGCAGCGACTCGATGAAGGCAAGAAGCCGGAAGATTCGGATATATTTTTATCTGTCGCAGTCCATTTGCCCGTAATGATATGTGAAAATAAGGCAAAAAGCGCATAGGAATTTTGCCATCTGCCTTTTTTTTGTTACCTTTGTATCTCATCTCGCAATCAATCAAACTACCATAACCTAAAGAATGAAACTGAAGCTAACTATTATTTCCCTCATCATGCATAGCGTGGCGGTATGTGCTCAGCAGCTTACTCTTGCCAACGCCATCACCATTGCGCAGGAGAACAGCCTCGATGCCCAGATAGCGAGATACAGCTTTATGGGCAGCTACTGGCAGTATCGCTCGTTCAAGGCTCAGATGCTCCCTTCGCTCAATCTCAGTGGCGGGCTCGGTGGGTTCAACCATTCTGTCATTGAGACAAGAGACTATGAGACGGGAAGGGTCAATCAGGTGAACAACAATACGATGACCAATTCCGTCACCCTCTCCATGGACCAGGAGATAGTAGCCACGGGCGGCAAGGTGTCGCTGCAGTCGTATCTCTACCGCCTCGACCAGTTCACTTATGATGAAAAAACCTACAAGACCCAGCCGCTGCGCATCAGTTACACTCAGCCGCTGCGTTCTTTCAATTCGCTGAAGTGGCAGAAGAAGACGGCTCCAATGGAATATCAGATAGCGGAGCGCACTTACCTCACCGCTTTGCAGGACATCACGATAAAGGCGACGACGCTATTCTTCAATGTCCTTGCGGCGCAGTCCGACTACAAGCAGAGCCTTGCCACGGTCAGCGACCGAGAGAAACTCTACGAGATGGCGCAGAAACGTCTCGCCCTGACCACCACCACCAAGAGCGAGGTGCTACAGATGGAACTTTCTCTGCTCAATGCAAGGATGGCGGTGACGACAAACAAGATAGCCCTCGACGATGCCATGTACGACTTTTTCTCGTTTCTCAGGGTGACGGACTATTCCAATGCCGAGCTCGTGCCGCCATACAACACTCCCGACATCATCGTCAGTGCGGATGAAGTGGTGCAGAAAGCCATCAATAATTCCTCACATACCCTTGAGCAGAAACTGCTGATGCTGCAGGCGGAGCGCACTGTGGCGCAGTCAAAGTCGCAGCGCGGACTGCAGATGACGCTCAGCAGCGAGCTGGGACTGTCGCAGACAGGCAACACTTTCAGTTCGGCATACGGAAGGCTGAAGGACAATGAGATAATCGGACTCACGCTCTCCCTGCCCATCTTCGACTGGGGCGTGAGCAAAGGCAAGGTGAAGATGGCGGAAGCACAGCTGGACGTGGTGCGCACAAAGGTGGAGCAGTCCAACCTTGACTATATGCAGGGACTGCGCAAGAAGGTGATGCAATTCAATGCCCAGCCGTTGCAATGCCGCAATGCGCTCCGTGCTCAGGAGATAGCGGTGGAGCGATATGAGATCATGCGCAAGCGATATGAGACGGGATCCATCTCAGTAACCGACCTCAACACTGCCCAGCAGGAGATGGAGTCTGCCAAAGCGAAGTATATCAACCAGCTCCTCACTTTCTGGAACGACTATTACAGTCTCCAGAAATCCACCCTCTACGACTGGCAACGCAAGGCCGACCTGAAGGACATCACACCGTCTGTTAAAATGAAGATTGAAGAATGAAGAATGCGAGTTATACTTCTTTAGTGAAAAGTGAAAAGTGAAGAGTGAAAAGTGAAAAATCGCGCTGACGCAGTTGGAACTTCTTGCACTCAACCAGACAACTAAACAACAAGACGACCAGACAACATGATTTTTAGTGAAAAGTGAAGAATCGCGCTGACGCAGTTGGAACTTCTTGCAACCAACAAAACAACAAAACAACAAAACAACAAGACGACATAATTCATAATTCGGTTTAATGAAGAATGGCAACAAGATTAGGCTGGAAGCCTATACCGAGCGAAGCGAGAGTAACCCGGGACGAAGTCTCGGGACTATAACCTCGTAAAGGAGAGCTGTCTGGAAGACAGTACCTTGCTATATATCCATACTTCAAACGGACTTCGCATAAAAAATATCAATAGAGAAAAATAATGAAAAATATAATTGCTTATTTTTATTTATTGATATTTCATCCTGCAACACGAGACCACCGAACTGCGAAACAAGGAAAAATGGAACAAAACTGTAAAGGAAATGCTTTCAAAAGATGATAGCGAAGCTTTCACGATGCAAAAGCATAGATATTACACTGTAAAAGCATAGATATTGCACTCTAAAAACTTAGTTATTACGCCCTGAAAACTATGCTTTTGCAACGTCTTTATAATCAGATGGTTGCAAGTGCGCTTCGGGTGCAGTTACTCAAATAGGAAAAATAGAACAATTCTAACAGTATGATCAACAAGAAGACAAAGATAATTCTCTCATCATTGGCTGCCGTAATCATCATCGGTGGCTTGGCGTGGATGACGTATTCACTTGCTCATCAGGAGGATGAAAGCAAGGAAGATGACAAGGCGATGATGGCGCAGGAGCAGGCAATAGTGGAGGTGGACACCATGATGCTGCGCAAGCAGACTTTCCAGAAGCAGATACTCTGCAACGGAAAACTGGCTGCCATCCGCAAGGCAGAACTGATGTGCCCGAAGGGTGGGGAAGTGGTGCAGACCGTAAACGTGAAGAATGGTCAGCGCGTGTCTGCCGGAAGTGTGCTCGCCGTGGCTGATATGCGCGACAGGAAGATACAGCTGGAGAAGGCGAAGCGCGACCTGGAGCGTGCCAAAGTTGAGCTTCAGGACAAGCTGATAGGGCTGGGGTATGACGGGAACACGAGCAATGTTCCTGCCGAAGTGCTCCACAGGGCTGAGGTGACATCAGGCTATTACTCAGCGAAATACGCTCTGCAGTCAGCCGAATCCTCATTGTCCGACTGCCGTCTGCTTGCCCCTTTCAGTGGCAGGGTGTCCGAACTCGTGGCACGTTCCTATCAGCGTGGTGACAAGTTCTGCACGCTTATCGACGACTCATTCTTCGATGTGGAGTTTCAGATTCTGGAGGCGGAACTGTCTTCCGTCCGTATTGGCACTCAGGTGAAGATGTCTCCATTCATAGATGATGACCTCTTGCTGACCGGAAGCGTGACGGAGATAAATCCGACGATAGACTCCAAGGGCCTCGTAAGCGTCAAGGCACGGATAAGAAACACATCCGACCGTTTGCTCGACGGAATGAACGTGAAGGTGATAATTGAAAATTCCGTGCCGGATATGTTCGTGGTGCCGAAGGAAGCGGTGGTGGAGCGTGACGGCTATCATGTCGTCTTCGTATATAATCCTTCCACCCGCCGTGCCGTATGGACCTACGTCGATATAGTCTATAGTAACCTTACGAGCTATGCCATTACCGGTTGCGAACGCAAGAACACCACCGTGAAGGCTGGCGACATAGTGATTACTTCAGGCAATCTCAACCTCGCTGACGACACGGAGGTGAAGGTGGTGGAAACAAAGGAATAATCCCACATATATTCATATATTCTTGTTGTAACAGGAAGTCTCAACTGAACGAATAATGTAATGGTGGTTCTATAAATTAGCTTATATAACGGTGGTAATTTATAGAACCGCCCGTAATCCAATCATTTAGCCCAAGATATGCTACGTACCCTCCTACATCGCCCAATAGCCGTAACGATGACGCTGATAGCCATCGTGACACTCGGTGTGCTTGCCTTCGACCGCATACCGGTATCGCTGATGCCTGACATTGATGTGCCACGGATAGTGGTGCAGATGACGGCGCAGGGCAGTTCGGCACGTGAGATAGAGCAGCGCATGGTGAAGCCTATGCGCCAGCAGCTCTCGCAGGTCACAGGACTGCAGAACATCGAATCCACATCACGGACGGATGCCGGAACGGTGACATTGTCATTCAGTCCTGGCACGGACATGAGCATGTCGTTCATCGAAGTGAATGAGAAGATAGACAGGGCGATGAGCTCCATGCCTAAGGATATGGAACGCCCGAAGGTGATGAAGATAGGAGCGCTGGACATTCCTGCCTTCTACATCGACGTGACAGGAGGCAAGACGGAACAGACTTCCAGACTGGTGCGCAACGTGATAAGCAAACGTCTGGAGCAGGTGCCGGAGGTGGCGATGGTGGACTACAGCGGTATGGTGGGCACGCAGATTGCCATTATCCCCGACCCGATGAGGATAGCAGGACTGGGCATCAGCAATTCGGAGATAGAAAAGGCTGTCAGCGACAATAATGTGGTGCTGGAAGCACTCAGCGTGCGCGACGGTATCTATCGCTATACCATACATTTCGACTCGCAGATACTCTCTGTCAGCGATATAGAGAACATCTACATACGCCACGAAGGACGACTGCTGCAGATAAAGGATATATGTAAGGTGGAGGAAATGCCGGCTGACCGCAAAGGTATAGTCACATCCGATGGAAAGCCTGCCATTACCATGGCGGTAATAAAGCAGAGCGATGCGCAGATGAGCACGCTGCAGGGACGCATCGACACGCTGATGACGCAGATAGAGAAGGACTATCCCGAACTGCAGCTGCACATCACTCGCGACCAGACAAGGCTCCTGTCGTACAGCATGGACAATCTGCAGTGGAACCTCATTCTCGGTATCATCATGGCGAGCGTGGTGCTCTTCTTCTTCATCGGCGGATGGAGAATGCCGCTTCTGGTCATCATTTCCATACCGCTCTCGCTGGTCCTGACGCTTCTGTGCTTCTATGTCATAGGTGTCTCGCTCAATATCATCTCCCTCTCAGGACTCATTCTGGGCGTGGGAATGATAGTGGATAACGCCATCATCGTGATGGACAACATCAGGCAGAAGAAGGCCTGCGATGACAGGACGATAGTGCAGTCGGTGAAAGAGGTGTTCATGCCGATGCTCTCATCTGTGCTTACCACCTGCTCTGTCTTTGTGCCGTTGATATTCCTCAGCGGTACGGCAGGAGCATTGTTTTTCGATCAGGCCATGGGCATCACGATAGCCCTCTTCTGTTCGCTCGCCGTGGCGTCCATTGTCGTGCCTGTATATTTCAGATTGCTTTACAGGCGGAAGGAATTCGGCAGCAGGGCAAAGGAAAACAGGATGATAATGCGATGGTATGAGAAAGGCATCAGGTTCACGTTCCGCAATGGCAGGAAGATGATTCTCGCCTTTGCCGGCTGCATAGTGATGATATTGGCCGTCTCGCCGATGATAAGGAAAGAGAGAATGCCTGTTCTGCCGCATGATGACGCCATAGTCACCATCGACTGGAACGCAGGAATCACGCCAGAAGAGAATGACAGAAGGGTGAAGGAAGTGCTGAAAGCGGCTGGGAAATACATGACGTCATTCACCACGATGGTGGGAGGTCAGGACTTCATACTGTCGCATACCAGGAATATAACAAGCAGTGAGGCAGTGTGTTACATCAAGTCTGCCAATGCCGACGACTGCCAGAAGGCGAGAGAAACGATGATGGACTACGTGGCTAAGCATTATCCTAAGGCAAAGACGGAGGCGGAACTGGCCACAAATATCTTCGACATGATATTCTCCACTGACGAGCCTGACCTGCAGATAAGACTGCAAAACCGCAGCGGAGGCAGACCTGCAGTGGAGCAGACACGCACCGTCACCGACTCGCTGAGGCTGCATTTCCCGGAACTCAACATCCAGCATCTTGCCACGGAGACCTACCTCCAGTATCAGACGGATGCGCAGCAGATGGCTTACTATAAGGTGACTTACCAGCAGCTCTATCTACGCTTCCGCGAACTTCTGGGTAGCAACAATATCTATGACATCAACAGTGGCGGAGAGAGCGTGCCTGTCATCATCGGAACTGACGGCAGGGATGCTGACGTGCTGCTGGGAAACACCATACGCAATGCTGACGGAATAGACATTCCGCTGGAATATCTCGTGAAGGAATCGCGCAAGGAGGACTATAAGCACCTTACTGCTGGCGATGAAGGCGAGTATGCCGCCATCGACATTGAGACTGCCGGCGACGGGGAGGTGAGGAAGGTGATGGACTATGTGTCACGCATTACGGACGATGACGCCAGAAATCTCCAGGCTACGTTCACTGGAAACTATTTCTCTTCCCGCACGATGGTGTGGGAACTGGCTATGGTGATGCTTGTGGCGGTGATGCTTCTCTATTTCATTCTCGCTGCGCAGTTTGAGAGTCTGCTCCAGCCTGTCATCATCCTTGCGGAGGTAGTCATAGATGTTGCGCTTGTGATACTTGCATTGTTTGTCTGTGGAGAGACGCTCAATGTGATGTCGATGATAGGAATGGTGGTGATGTGTGGCATCATCATCAATGACTCCATCCTGAAGGTGGATACCATCAATCGCCTTTACCGTCAGGCTGTTGCCGCCAATGGCGTGACGAGAGTGACCCTGCTGCGCTCCATAGTCACTGCCGGACATCAGCGTCTGCGCCCGATCATCATGACATCGCTGACCACTATCCTCGCTATCCTGCCGTTGTTGCAGCGTGGCGACATGGGATCAGCGTTGCAGTTTCCGCTCTCATTCACCATCATTGTCGGCATGACAGTCGGCACTATGGTCAGTCTCTTCTTCGTTCCCCTCGTCTATCATGCCATTTATGGCAGACGATGGTTCGGTGGCAAGTGACACATAGTTGTTTGAGAATACTCAACAAGCCGCCACTGTGCCAACGGCTTTTACCGTTGGATACCAAAACAACAAGACAACAAAACAACAAAACAACAAAACAACAGAAGAATGCGCTCCCCCTTCTCCATAATCCTGATAATGTGCATACTGATGGTCATCGGCGTGTGTGTCTTTCCTCGCCTGGACATCAGCAACGAACCGCGTCCCGAGCAAGGCAAGACGCTGACCATATCCTTCTCTTGGCGAAACGCTTCGGCAAAAGTCATAGAGCAGAATGTCACTTCACGCATCGAAGCATTGGTGGCTGCAGTGAAGGGAGTGGAGAAAATATCATCGGTAAGCCGTTTCGGAAACGGACGTATCACGGTGGAGATGAAGCCGAAGGCTGACGTGTCGATGGCTAAATTCGAGATTGCATCCATCCTTCGGCAGGTAAAGGACAAACTCCCCGAGGACGTTTCATTCCCCGTAGTCACTGGTGGAGAGGTGAACACAGGCATTGACGGCAATGAGGTGAAGCAGATACTGACATACCAGATCAATGCGGATATGTCGGGAGAGCAGATGAAACAGGTGGTGGAGCGCATGATGGGACACTCGCTGGAGAAGATAGACGGAGTGCATCACGTCGATATTACGGGAGCCACGTCCCACTATATGGAGATAGCCTACGATGCTGACGAGATAGCGGCTTACGGCATAAGCGCATCGGATATCATCGATGCGGTAAGAAACTATACCGGGAGGGAGGATGTCATCGGGGAGGTGACCACGGAAAACGGGCGTATTACCATCCCTCTTGTCCTCACTTCAAAGGAAAGGCAGGGCAGTTTTGAGGCGATGCCTCTCAAGAATATAGGCGGAAAGACTGTGTATATGAATAATCTTACGCAGTGCAGCATAAGGGAAAAACAGCCCGACAGCTATTTCCGCATCAATGGGCAGAACACATTATACATCAACATATATGCCGAAAAGGATGCCAATACCGTGCGCACTGCCGACAAGGTGAAGGACGTGATGTCAGCCACTTTCGGCAATGCCAAGGGCTTGTCGGGCGAGAAGAGCTACGACCGTGCCGAGACGGAGATGAAGGAATTTCGCACATTGATACTACGTTCGTCCCTCACGCTCGTCATATTGCTGATATTCGTATGGTTTGCAGGTGGCAGACGATGGAAATATCTCTGCATCATTTCCGTCTCATTGCTTGCCAATATCCTGTCAGCCATAGTGATATATTGGCTTATGGACATAAGGCTGCACCCTATGTCGCTGGCTGGAATAACGGTTTCGCTGGGCATTATCATTGATTCCAGCATCGTGATGGCAGACCATTATGCTTATTACCGCAACCGGAAAGCCCTGCTCGGCATAATGGCAGCGATGCTTACCACGATAGGTTCGCTCGTGATAGTGTTCTGGTTGCCGGACTTTATCAGGCATGACCTCAAGGATTTCTCCATCGTGGTGATGATAAATCTTGCCGTGGCTATCCTCGTAGCCTCATTCTTTGCGCCGGCTTTGGTGGAGAAACTCCAGTTTACGAGCCGTAAAAGCGTGGTGAAGAGAAACCGCCGCACACGCTTTGTCATCTCATTCTCACGCTGTTATGCCAAGTATGTGTCGCTTTGCCAGCACCGCATCGGAAGGTGGGCTATGCTGTTGCTGTTCGCTTGCCTGTTTGGCGGTACGCTGAAGCTGTTCATCAGTTCGCTCGACTCCAACACATATCGCCCCAAGAGGGATGAGATGCAACTGAGCATACGGGCTCAGATGCCGGTGGGAGGCAGCGTGCAGGAGCTGAACGAGAAGGTGAAAGAGGTGGAGGCATTCCTCACGCAGTTTGATGAAATAAAGAGATTTGAGACTTATGTCCGCTCTCGTGGTGCATCAATCATGGTGGAATTCAAGAAGGAAGCATTGCAGACAGGCTTCCCCTATATGCTGGAAAACAAGCTGATAGGCAAGGTAATCACCATCGGAGGCGCTGACTGGGCTACATCGGGAGTCAGCGACCGCGGATTCAGCAATTCCCTCAATCTGCAATATCGTGCCAACAGCATAGAGATTGCAGGTTATGACTATGAGCGCCTCTACCGCTTTGCCGAGGATATGTGCAGGGAATTGCGCAGGAACAATCGCGTGGTGGATATCGCTATCCAGACTCCTGGGCATGAAGAGCAGGAGAATGAATACTTCATGGAATATGACAACAGGACGCTTGCCATCGACAGCGTGTCGCCTTACGATGTCCATTCCGCCATGCAGAGGATGCTCTCACAGCGTGATGCGGGCGAGATAGAACTGCAACAGGGCAGTAATGGCAAGGCTGTCAGGATGCCGGTGCAGATCAAGCCTTCGACTGTGGAGACCTATGACATCTGGAAACTTCGCAATTCCTATATCAATGCAGGGGGCAGAACCGTGCGTCCTTCCGGTTTCATGTCAATCAATCAGCGTGAGGCGAAGAACGTCATTCCGCGTGAAAGCCAGGAATATATCCTTAGGGTGGCATTCAATGTGCTCGGTTCCTATGCCTATACAGACAGGTATATCAAGCGTATCACGAAGCAATTCAATGATCTGTTTCCCATAGGATTCCGCTGTCTCAACATGACTTACGGCGCATATGAAGACAATGGCACGCAATATTGGCTCATAGGACTTGTGGCTGTCATCATCTTCTTTGTGCTTTCCATCATGCTGGAGAGCATGCTTCAGGCCTTGGCTATCACTATGCTTATCCCCGTGTCATTCATCGGACTCTTTCTGACCTATCATCTCACGGGCATTCCTTTCGGCACCGGTGGCTTTGCGGCTATGGTATTGCTCGCCGGACTGACCGTCAATGCCGGCATTTACATCATCTGCCATTACAATATCCAGGGAGTTAATGGGATAAAGGCATTCGTCCGTGCATTCAATCACAAGATTATCCCTATCCTCCTGACCATCCTTTCCACCGTTCTCGGTATGATTCCATTCCTCATAGACGGTCCGGATGCCCAGCCATTCTGGTATTCCCTCGCTGTCGGCACGATAGGAGGACTGTCCGTCAGTTTCCTCTGGATCTTCTCTTTCCTGCCTATCGTGATGAATCGCTTGCGTGGAGAGAAGGGAGGAATAAAATCAGTGAAGGGTGAAGAGTGATTTCTCACTCTTCACCCTTCACCCTTCACTTTTCACAAAAGATGCAGAAGCCTGCCACTGTGCCAACGGCTTTTACCGTTGGATACAAATCATATCTCTTACTCCTCTACAGGAGAGAACTCGTCCTTACCTACAGAGCAAAGAGGGCACTCGAAATCGTCAGGAAGATCCTCGAATGGTGTACCTGCTGGGATGCCAGCCTCTGGTAATCCTACTGCTGGGTCATACTCCCAACCGCATACGTCGCATACATACTTTTTCATAATCTGTCGTTGTTTTTAGTTGTTATGTTCTTTCTGTTGATTGCTGTCCAACGGTGAAAGCCGTTGGCGCAGTGGTTGTTATCTCGTTGTCTTACTGTTTTGTTGCCTGTGAAAATCTGTCGCATTATAGACTATCAATCAGACAACAAAACAACCAGACAACAAAACAACATTTTAATAATTATCTACATGCACCTCAAAGTAAGCCTTCGGATGAGCGCAGGCTGGGCAGATTTCAGGAGCCTCGGTGCCTACTACGATGTGACCGCAGTTGCGGCATTCCCACACCTTCACCTCGCTTTTCTTGAATACTTCCTGCGCCTCCACATTGCGAAGGAGGGCACGGTAACGCTCTTCGTGGCGCTTCTCGATGGCTGCCACAAGGCGGAACTTCGCTGCCAGAGCGGTGAAGCCTTCCTCTTCGGCTGTCTTTGCGAAGCCTTCATACATGTCTGTCCATTCGTAGTTTTCGCCTTCAGCGGCAGCAGCAAGGTTCTCAGCTGTGGTACCGATGCCACTAAGCTCCTTAAACCACATCTTGGCGTGCTCCTTCTCATTGTCTGCAGTCTGCTGGAAGATAGCGGCTATCTGCTCGAAGCCGTCCTTCTTTGCACGTGAAGCGAAATATGTATATTTATTACGAGCCTGTGATTCACCTGCGAAAGCTGCTGCGAGATTCTTCTCTGTCTGTGTACCAGAATATTTGTTTGCCATAGTCGTTTTGTTTTTTAAAGTTGTTTTACTAGAGTTAAGAATGCGAAATTGAGAATCCGTTAGATGAAGAATGCATAATGTAGAATGGAAGTTTCCATTTCCGCTTGATGAATTCAGCGCAAGAAGAATAACCATACTCGGATTTTTCATTCATCATTCTTCATTCTTCATTTACAAGACTCCTTTTTTCTTGTTTCTGATGCAAAAGTACTGATTATCTTATAGATATGCAAATAAATATCGGCAAATAAATAGTAAATTTCGGTATTATAACATTTTTCTCCCTTCTGTATGCTGAAATTTACCATTTATTTTGTAATTTTACACCCAAATAACAGACATATCATGACAACAGAAGAACTTAACAGGATGTATTCCACCGTGTGCAATGTGCCACGCGGCAATGGATTCAGAGTGGAAAGGATGCCCGATTTCTTTGAGACAAGCGAGATAGACGACTGCATGGCGCACGTGCATTCTTTCTATGAGATACTATGGTTTCAGGAAGGAACGGGCGTTCATACCGTAGATTTCAAGGATTATGACGTAAAGCCCGGCACCATATTCTTCCTTTCGCCTGGGCAGGTGCATCATTTTGATAGGAAAGAGGGCTATAAAGGCGTGGCAATAAAGATGTGTACAGACCTGATGAAGGACAATGTCGCGGGAGGAAATGCCGACAGTCTCTTCCTCAAATATAACTCATTCCACACCTATGACTCTACACCTTATTATATAATAGACGATAAAACTGCGCAGATGCTCATGCCATTGGTCGATGAGATGGAGGAAGAATCAAGGCATTACAGCGAATTGGGCAATGTGGATATACTGAAATCCCTGCTCTGCATCTTCCTCGTCAAGATACAGAGGCACGGCATTCATGAGGCTGGCAAAAATCTTGATATGCTCAAACCGTCGCATCAGCTCTTCATTCAGTTTCGTCGTATGGTGGAGGAGGAGCATCATCGTCTGCATACCGTGCAGGAATATGCTGACCGTCTCAATGTGGCAGTCCGCACGCTAAACAAGAGTGTGAATGAATGTTCTGGTAAGTCACCTCTCGCCTTTATAAATGAGCGCATCATCCTGGAAGCCAAACGAATGGCTAAATACACCAATATGATGATCAAGGAGATAGCAGCCAGCCTCGGATATGATGATCCTTCTTATTTCGTAAAGTTCTTCAAGCGCCAGACCGGCTATCTTCCATCGGAGTTTCGCGACCTTCAGTGATTTCCTTTGGCTCGTCCTTGGCGGAAGAAATAGGTTGATTCCTCAACTTTCGCAAACTTAAAAAGCCCCTCAGTCCCCACGGTCATGTGGAAGATGGTTTTGTTGTTTTGTCGTTTCGTAGTAACCTCCTGCAATATTGTCAATCAACAAAACAACAAGACAACAAAACAACAAGACAACAAATCAACAAATCAACAAGACTACAAAACGACAAATCTGTCTGGAAGACAGTACCGAGCGAAGCGAGAGTAACCCGGGACGAAGTCTCGGGACGTAAAGACTAAAAGGAAACATCTGTCTGGAAGACAGTACCTTTCAGTATTCGGAAAAAGAATCAACAGATAAAAATAAGGCTCAAAAAGTGATGCTCTGCAAAAGCATAGCTTTTACGTTGCAATAACTATGCTTTTACCACCTAATAGCATAGCTTTTACCTCCTAATAACTATGCTTTTGCAAAAGCCCAACAACAGCCCCCTGACTTTAACTGATTTTACTTTACACTTTTCTTGTTGTTTTACTTAATTACTTCACTCTCATTTTATTCCTTTACTAAATAGCTTTACAATGCAGGAAAAGTGTTACTGAAACGCTTTACATGGAGTTTCTGTCTGCAAAGTTAATATAAAAATCTTTATCACCAAATTATATGTTCAAGAATGTCACTTTTTGTCTTTTCTCTACTACTTTCAGGCAGCTTTCACGCTTTTGCACCGGGGTCATCATTCCGTTGCTCATATGTGGGCGCTTGTTGTTATAGAAATCGACAATGTTCCGTATGATACGACAGGCATCATCCAGATTCTTGGGTCTATTCATGCGATATAGCCATTCCTGCTTTATGATGCCGTTGACGCGTTCCGCAATGGCATTGTCCGTCGGCTTGTAATCCTCAGTCATGGATATCGACGCATTGACGGACTTCAGCATGTCCACATAGGCATTGCTGCAATATTGCGAGCCACGGTCCGAATGGTGTATCAGTCCACTCAGGTCCAGACCTTCATTATGGTCTATGCCCATCTTCAGAGCGGCTATGGTATTAGAGGCCATTAGGGAATCGGAAAGCACCCAGCCTATGATCTCGTGCGTCCAGGCATCGGTGACGAGGTGCAGGTAGCCCACGCCGTCATCTGTCTCAATATATGTAATGTCGGCGACCCAAAGTTGATTGGGGCGAACAACCACGAGCCCTTTCGTCAAGTTCTTGTATTTGCGATAGTTATGGTTGGAATTCGTCGTGTGGCGCCTGCGCTCAGGTTTGAGCATGAGCCCGTTTCTGTTTATAATCTCATAGAATTTGTCACGTCCAGGCATGACATCAAGGAAGATGTCCTTGAGTATGACAAACATCTTATAGGCTCCTATCCCGGGAGCCTCGCTACGCAGTTGGCGTGCATGGTCAACGATTTTCCTTTCTGTCAGTTCCAGCTGGTTACGCTTTGATCTGCTGACGGAATAATATCCTTCGCGCGTCTTGCCAAACAGTCCGCTCAAACATCCGATACTTGTATCGGCATGTCTGAGCCGAAGGTTGTCTACTGCTTGGCGCCAGCTTTTTTTAGCAGGTCTATGCCGTATTGTTCCCTGCCGATCTTCAGTACTTCATTCAACGCCTCGTTGCGAAGTTCGGAGTACTCAAGAGCCTTGCGCAGACGGGCATTTTCATCTCTTAATTTCTCTGCCTCACTCATGACTTGTTGAGGACGGGAGTCTCTTGCCTTCTTTGCCATAAACACTTGTTCTTCCAGTTCTTGGATTTCTGATGGCAAAGATACACATTTTTTCATGTATTTCCTCTCCCAAGTGATGATATTGGCACTGCCAACATCATATTTACGTGCAATTTGGGTATAAGAAGCACCGCTCTCGTAATATTCCTTTAATACACTCAAACGGAATTGATCGTCAAAATGACGGGCTGGTCTACGTTCTTTTTTCATTGTTTACACTGTTCTTTAATTGTTAAAACGGTGTAAAGTAAATCTGTATAAAGTCACCCCCTCTTGTCCCCCTTGGGGGATGATTGGTTAGCCACTGACTGCTTGAGTCTCAAGCTGACAATCCGTAACTAAAAAAAAGCCCCTTCAGGGAGGGGTTGGGGAGGGCTCCTTCTTATGTGGGTTGGGGAGGGCTTTTAGACTGTTTTGACATTGATTTAACATCTGTTCACAACTTTTCGCCTGTTTTCCGCTGAGATTTTTTTTCTGCAAAACAAATTCCACCCTTCCACCGCGGTGGTGTTATGTGTTTAATAGTCAGTACGTTATGCGAGGTGGAATTATGGGTGGAATATGGGTGGAACTTCACGTAATTCCACCCATATTCCACCCATAATTCCACCCTATATAAACCATTGATTATCAAGGTGGTAATGTCACTGAGGTGGAAGGGTGGAATTACAAACGACAAAAAATATTTTTCTTGAAATAGCATCGAAAAAGTATTAACAACCGTTAAAAACTACATAAAAATGGCTGATACATCATCGAAAAGTATCAACTCTTATGTATCGGTCTCACATCAGAAACGCATTCTTGTGAATATTCTGAGGAAAGAGGAATATGATGTTTTGTGCAAAAGTTAATATCAATGATTTAGATGGTTGCTATATTGTTTTTGAAACTAAAAAAGGATCATCAAACAGGACAGTATAGTTGTTTAGTAGTTCAGTCTGTCTGGAAGACAGTACCGAGTGAAGGAGAGTAACCCGGGACGAAGTCTCGGAATTTCAAACAAAAGCTAAACGGCTGTCTGGAAGACAGTACCACCACAAACATCAATGAATAAAATAATCATGTTGTTTTGTTGTTTTGTCGTTTGGTCATTTAACAAAATAACCAGACAACAAAACCACTGTACTGGTAGTCATACAGTGTGCATCCCAATCCCAATGTGAAATAATAGCCAGAGCCAAAAGAGCATCAAATTGTTCCATAATCGAAAATAATTTCTCCAGAACGTGAGAGTTTCTCGGATTTTATTTGTACTTTTGACATGTCATCCAGAGTTTTATCTGTTTTATTGCAACACTAAGACAAGTAATATTCC
>SAMEA104315429__coassemble_451_pt1 | contig 33290 bp, 24 predicted proteins | sample SAMEA104315429__metabat2_high_PE_009 | metagenome-assembled genome bin SAMEA104315429 (sample SAMEA104315429) | gut metagenome | biome: Monkey gut; feature: monkey-associated habitat; material: faeces | place: China | collected 2013
GCGGTGCGGACGGGACTCGAACCCGCGACCCCTAGCGTGACAGGCTAGTATTCTAACCAACTGAACTACCGCACCTTGAAGTGTCGCTATTTCGTTTTAGCGGGTGCAAAGGTAGTAACTTTTTTTGAATCTGGCAAATTTTAACTACACTTTTTTCAGAAAAAGTTGGAAAAAGCATGAATTTACAGCCTTTTCACCAATATTAAACCAGTTTTTTATGGTACAAGTATGGGAAAAACCACATTTCTCAAACAATCTTCTGCTTGCCATATTATCCTCCGAAACGTATGCAAAAATCTGGTCCAAAAGCCTTGTCTTGACTGCAAAGCTCACTAATTGTCGCATACTTTCCGTGGCATAACCCTGTCCGCGGAATGCTTTTGCTATGATAATGCCTGCCTCTGCCCTACGATGAATAGGATTATAGTCGGTAAGATCTGCAAGACCTATCACCGTTTCCTTGTCCGCTTCATCACAAATGACGAGCCTCACCTGGCGGTCAAGCGTGAGATCACACCTCTGCGTGGCTATATAGTCACGCAGAAGATAATGTGAAAGGGGCACATTTGCTGAGGAATAATCCCAATCATCCATAGAGTTCTCTATCTCATAGAGTTGCTCTAAGTCTTCTGGTTCGAGGGGACGAAGTGTCAATTTCATTTCTGTCTCTTTGTAAAAACGAAAGGAAGGCAAAGCAATGCCATGATGGCAAGATAGCCGCCACCTACATAGTCCATAAGGAAATATTCACAAGCATTGATTATAATCGCTGCAATCAGTATGAAGAAACGGATTTTATTCTGCTTCTTCACCCACTGCTGATGCTCAGCTGGCGCTGTTATCTCTGCTTCCTTGCGTGATATGAACGGGAAATTATACCATTTCAGGCATACATACATGGCTATTAACGTCAATGCCAAAAGGATGTTTTGAACGTAGAACATTATTTTTTCTTATTGTTGGGTTTATATTCTGATAGACTGTAATGGGACTTTTCGGGAGCGTATTCCCACATATTATATATTATAAAGGTACGCGATTGAGGATTGATCTGCCGAGTGTCACCTCGTCAGTATATTCCAATTCATCGCCTACACTTATGCCTCTGGCTATTACACTCAACTTTACATCATACTGCTGAAGGCGCTTTGAGATATAGAAATTGGTGGTATCGCCTTCCATTGTGCTGGCAAGAGCAAAGATAACCTCATTCACTCCTCCGTCAGAGACGCGCTTTACCAGCGAATCTATCTCAATATCACCGGGACCTATGCCGTCCATTGGCGATATTACGCCTCCAAGTACATGGTAAAGTCCATTATATTGCTGCGTATTCTCTATCGCTAAGACGTCCTGAATATTCTCCACCACGCAGACTGTCGTGGCATCTCTGTGGCTGTTAGCACAGATAGGACACACATCTGTATCGGAGATATTATGGCATACTTTACAGTATTTTATCTCTTTCTTCATCTTCTGAAGCGCTCCTGTGAAGTCATCCATAAACTGTCCATCCTGCCTTAGCATATGAAGTACAAGGCGTAAAGCCGTCTTTCTGCCCACTCCTGGCAGGCGCGAGAACTGATCTACTGCGTTATCTAATAGTTGTGACACGATTACTTGATATTTTTCCTTCTACTTTTGCCCTTTTTTCTCTTGCCATTTCCTATATGGAAACGGCAGAGAATAGAGGACATTTATATCTTTTATGTAGGAGGACTACTGCATCTTACGCAATCCTTCCCACTTTACATTCCATTTTCCATCCTGTGGGAAACCAGGATTTTTCACGTCAGGACAGCCATCCCATCCTGCACACATCATGGCTACAGCATCAAGAAGCGCTCCATTGCCTGGGAGATAGAGGCGGAGACGCTTTGGCTCTTGATAGTTGTGACCGGAGACAAGGTATGTATTCTTTCCCTTATCTATCAGCAATGCCTTTACTGCATTCTCGCCATCACCAAGTCGGGCGGCACACATTGCTGTCATGCCATAGTCCCATCCCCATGTGGTATCCCAGTTCCAGTTTTGCATCACCCAGTCAAGTGTGCGCTGCATCATAGCTCTGTCATAGAGACCACAGTCTGGCAACAGTCCGCAAGCACCGAGAACAGCAGGATGATCCGAGCGACATTTCAACTTAAATTCTTCTTCTGTCAACTGTTTCTTGCCTGTATCACCACCATAATTGAATGGATCAAAGGCGACATTTCCTGCATTTTGCGAAGCAGAATCAGCGATAATGAAAGGCTGTGTCGGAATGCCTGCTGTGTAAATACCCTCAGATTGAGGGAGAGAAGCAAGTGATTGGATTACTTCATCCCAGTCTTCACGACGCTGTTTGCCACTGCGCTCACGCCATTCCTGCGCTTTCATCAGTCCATATTTGAAATAAGCCTGTTCGAAAGGATGGCAATAAGAGAAGTCTTTGGACATTGATTCCTGCATTGCAGTCTGCCCATAGAGGCTGATACTGCCGGTATTATGGTCACATGACTTGGCAAAATCATAAAGAAACTCAGCTGTCTCCTCCACATTCTTGCCATATTTGGCTATGATAGCTTTCTTTTCTGCCTCCGTTACACCAGGTCTTGCGCAGACATTACGCCACATTTCCTCTGCCATATATATATAATGTGGCTGTTGCCAGGTAAGGAAAGAACCTACATTACTTGGAGATTCTCCAGCCCAAGGGTCGGTCATCTTCATCCATCTTATGCCTTTGAAATTCTGACGCTCGGCTATTTTCTTTGCTTCTGGATATGCTTTATCATTATACCACTCCAGCATTGTCTCAAGAACCTCAGGTCTATTCCATAGAGAGAAATCGATGGTGTGCCACCATGTCATCTCAAGATGCGGACGACCAAACCATGAATTGTATGTCAAACCGGTCTCTTGTGCTGGAGTTTCGTTGGCACAATTGATGAAAGTAAGATACTGTGAGAGCACTGTACGGCGTTCCAATTCCTTTGCACGCACGTCTTTACAGTCGCCAAAATCCACGAATGCGCCAGTTTCCCACCAACTATTCCAGAATTTCTGCACCTCTATCACAGACTTTGCAAATGAGAATCCCTGTGTCTCAGGTTGTAATTCCTTGTATTCCACACGCACATTGAGGGTCTTTCCATTAGGAATAAGCGCGTAAGAATGCGTGCTTTCATGCACTAATTTGGCAGAGCCTTCCCACTGAATGAGCACATAATACCTTGTGGAATCAATGATATGCTCCAGCAAAGCACTCTTTCCTGTCCTCTTTATGATGCGTGAGGCATGCTTATCTTCATTTCCCCAGTCCGTGGCAGCATCAGCATGCTTGCCAGAAGGATAAGGAAGAGAGAGGCAAACAGATACCTTTCCCGAAGAAAGAAGGTGACTATTTATGGAATATATCATAGCATCCTCGCATGGCATACATGCTGTTTTGACCGTAACTGGTTTGCCCAAAGCCGAGAAATGCGATGTTATCACGCCGCTATAGAGGTCTAATTGCTGGTCAATATCCTTGATATCAGCCTCCTTTATCTGCCCTTTTCCATCTTTTATCACCAAGGCTACGTTGCCAAGGTTAAGGCGATGCGGGTTGATACGAAAGTATTCTGTCGCCTTTTTGCCACGTCCATCAACCTTATATTCCACTGCATAGACCTCTTTACGACCGTGACCGAGGTCCATTACCTTTTCTGTTTCCTCATGTCTGAGGTTTTCTGTATTTGGAAAGGAATGCCATCCCCAGTCAGACATGGAGCAAAGAGGCACACCTTGCTGATAATTCAGCGGATAACTCTGCATTCCCGTCACATCGACAGTAGTGGCAAAATGACCATTTCCCACCGATAGCGAATTGAGCAGATCGGCATTTGTCACCTTTGGATTATTCCTTTCAAGCACGCTTTTGCGGTCTATTTTCTCCGCATTAGCCGTAGCAATGGATGCAACCACAAGGATTGCAGATGCTAACAACAGTCTTATTTTTCTCATAGTCAGTAAATATAGTTAGTTATAGTATAAAAATAGGTTATCAAAATCATTGTAATAATCATGATAACCTATTTATTATTCGATGTAATTGCTTTATGAATACACTATCAAACTTTGGCTTTTTCCTCATGAATGCGCCGCCTTCGATTGATTTTCTCTTTGGTAAAGAGATGCTAAAGATAGACTTTCTCTTTGTGAATGCACCGCCCTCGATTGATTTTCTCTTTGGTAAAGCGATGCTAAAGATAGACTTTCTCTTTGTGAATGCGCCGCCTTCGATTGATTTTCTCTTTGGTAAAGAGAGGCTAAAGATAGACTTTCTCTTTGTGAATGCACCGCCTTCGATTGATTTTCTCTTTGGTAAAGAGATGCTAAAGATAGGCTTTTGTATTGGCAAAGCGTAGTTACTGCATTGCAATAGTATTGGTTTAAACCCATGAAAGCCAAAATATTACCCACCCTAAAGGGCGTAATAACATAACAATCTCTGCGATGCCTTACTCTACTTTGGCAGGAGGAGGACCTTCCCTACGAATATCTTGCAATGAAGGAGGTCCCTGTTGTACCAGTCTTTCCGCGTCAATAGAGTCCTTACGAGCATTCATCAGCGAATCTTTATTACCCTTATCATCATCCTTTTCCTCCGCTTTCTTTTCCTCATGTGCAATAACTATTCTGACATTAGAAATAGAAGCAAGGCGTACAGTGGAAGAAGGAACATCATTAAGATTGTTGCAAACGATGAAATAACCACTTACTTTCTTGATTCCAAGATGCTTATCATCCTGTATAGAGAAAGAAGTAGTGCCCTGCTGTGTGGCATGACGCGTTTCAGAAGCAACGCTATCATTCTGGAAAGTCACAGCCATTACAGCCACAACATCACGCATTCCGTCCTGATAAACGAACTGAGTAGAGAACTGCATTGTCAGTCTGTCACCCTTTCTGATAGTGGAATCAGCAGGAATAGAATAACTCTTAATGTTGTAAGGCTCATTAGGAACAAGGATAAAGTTACGCTCCATATTCCAGATATTAGCGGTATCAGCCGAGAAGCCTTCACCATTGAGCGCCACTTCACCACCAAGACTTACTATTTCATCACGCATTCGCTCTGCAACATTATTGTAAATCTCATGCAATTCATCAGCATGACGACAATAATAAGTGAATGAAGAGTCCCATTCAGCTTGGGTTATTTCATATTTCTTGAGCACAGCAGCACGATATTCGGTTTCCTTCATCGCCCTTTTATCATAGTCTCCTTTGTCAGCCATCCCCTGTGCGAGGTGCATATCATAGATTATGTCTTCCATCTTTCCACGAGATAGAATCTCCTGGGAGTCGGAAGAACAAGAACAAAGAATGATTCCTAATAAGAAAATATAAAATAACTGTTTCACAATCAACGCTATTACATTAGACAAACAAAATGCTATATATCAGTAATAGTCAAGCTATTATCTGATAGTTACAATCTTTTTTACTCCTTATACCGCAGCTTTAATTCGCCGAAAGGTGCTTTAATTCCTTACGACAGAAAAGCAACAGCGCCACGACACTGACGCTTATGCTTGCATCAGCGAAGTTAAACACAGGACTAAAGAATATGAACTGCTCTCCACCACAGAAAGGGAACCAGTCAGGATAGTGACTTACGATGAGCGGGAAATAGAACATATCCACCACTCTACCTTCGAGGAACGGAGCATAACCCGTGCCGAAAGGAACGAAATAAGACACCCATTCCGGTGAAGCATTGGAGAAAATAAGCCCATAGAACATACAGTCAATGAGGTTTCCCGCCGCTCCAGCCAGCAGCATAGACAGCAATACGATGTAAATCACTCTTGCCCCACGGAGTATTTGCCGTGCAATATACCACCCAATCACAAATATTGCGACGAAGCGGAATAGTGACAGCATTATCTTAGGCATGATAGACATACCCCAAGCCATACCATTGTTTTCTATATATAAAATGTAGAACCAATCAGTTATGCGGATACTCTCATGCAATGTCATAGAAGTCTTGACCTCAATCTTAATGATTTGGTCAATGACTATTATGGCAAGGACCACAATAATAGCTATTGCAGCCTGCCATTTCTTATTATTTGTCATTCTTATCTTTATTTTTTTCTTGCGTTCTTTGACTCAACGCTGAGAGTAGCATGAGGAACAATGCGCAGACGTTCCTTAGGTATAAGTTCGCCAGTCAAGCGATCTACACCGTAAGTCTTATTCTGAATGCGCAGCAGTGCAGCCTCCAGTCCTCTAATAAACTTCTCCTGCCTTGCGGCAAACATCATAGTTTCCTCCTTAGTCTGGGTGATACTACCCTCTTCGAGAATCTTATATGTAGGCGAAGTGTCAGCCACGTCGTTGCCATCATCATTACGCAGGATGCTCATCAACTGCTTATAATTTTCACGGGCAACAGCCAATTTCTCTTCTATAATAACTCGGAACTCCTCGAGATCCTCATCACTGTACCTCTTTTTAATTTCAGCCATAATACAATAGATTAAAATGTTATTAGTTATATATGTCAAATAATGATGTAGAAACCATGTGATTATCACATCATTAGTATGTTTCGTATATCAGTATGCTTAGGAAAAGCAGATACATCAACGACTGTCAATTGAGCAAATCATAGGAGACGTACCTCCAATCTTTGAACAAGAGAAGAGAAGAATGGTAGAAAACCTGTAAGTGCCAACCGTATCTCACGTCGATGAGACACGGCTGGCACAAAGTTATCTTTATGCCTTAGTCACAATGATTTTGGCATTAAAGTCACCAAACTCAGCCTCTACGCCTTCAGAAGCGTCACCCATAGCGATGCTATTAGCAAGCACCTGCGCAGCAATATGGTCACCAAAGACCTTAACAGCCGCAGCAAGCTGCTCATTATCTTCAAGTATTACATTGATGCGGTCAGTGATTTCAAATCCACTATCCTTACGCATAGCCTGTATTCTCTTGATAATCAGACGTGCGACGCCTTCATTCTTAAGTTCAGGAGTAATCTCAATATCGAGAGCGACCGTGATTTTGCCATCCTGAGCGATGGTCCATCCAGGGATGTCCTCAGAGATAATCTCCACATCAGCAACCTCAATATCAGCATTCTGTCCCTCTACGAGGAGAGAAATCTTGCCATCCTGCTCCAGTTGAGCAATCTGCTCCTGAGACATAGCCATCACAGCAGCGTTGACACTCTTCATCAACTTGCCGAACTTCTTACCCATTGTGCGGAAGTTACACTTCACTTTCTTGACGAGCTGCATACCGTTTCCGTCCTCAATAAATCTGAGTTCCTTCACGTCAGTCTCTGCAAGGATGACATTAGCCATACGCTCAATGCGCTCCTTCATCTGATTATCAGAAGCAGGAATAGAAATAGCCTGAAGAGCCTGGATTACAGGAATCTTCACCTTCTTACGCAATGAGAGTACCATAGAAGTGACCTGCATTGCAAGCTGCATAGCCTGCTCGAGTTCAGAGTCGATAAAAGCCTCATTAACCTCTGGGAACTTAGCGAGATGTACGCTCTCAGACTTATCCTTACCAGTAACGGAATTAAGGTCAAGGAACAACTGATCTGCATAGAAAGGAGATACAGGAGCGATGAGACGAGCCACAGTATCGATGCAAGTATATAGAGTCTGATAAGCAGACAACTTATCCTTTGTCATGCCACCGCCCCAGAAGCGCTTCTTATTAAGACGGATATACCAGTTAGAAAGCTTGTCTATCACAAAGTTTTGGATTAAGCGTCCAGCCGGAGTAACATCATAATCAGCGAGATAACGATCTACATCCTTAACGAGAGAATTAAGCTCAGAGAGCAACCAACGGTCGAAGTCAGGACGCTCTTCGAAAGGAACCTCATCCTCAGAGTAATCGAATCCATCGACATTAGCATAGAGAGTGAAGAATGAATAAGCCTGATAAAGCTTTACGAAGAAAGCGCTTGTAACATCCTTTACGCCAGCAGGGTCGAAAGAAAGGTTGTCCCATGGAGAAGAGTTTGTCACCATATACCAACGTACAGCATCAGTGCCATAGGTGCCGATGCAATCGAATGGATTGATAACATTACCGATACGCTTTGACATCTTGATGCCATTCTTATCGAGAACGAGACCATTGGAGATCACGTTCTTATAGGCAACAGAATCAAACACCATAGTAGCGATAGCATGAAGAGTAAAGAACCATCCACGCGTCTGGTCCACTCCCTCTGCAATAAAGTCAGCAGGGAACGCCTTACCTTCATCTACGAGCTCACGATTTTCGAATGGATAGTGAATCTGAGCATAAGGCATAGCGCCAGAATCAAACCATACGTCGATAAGATCCAGCTCACGTGTGAGTACATTACCCTTATCAGAGACGAGCTTTATATCATCCACATACGGACGATGGAGGTCAATTCTGTCATAGTTTTCGTGGGAATAATCTCCAGGAACGAAGCCTTTAGCCTTGAGAGGATTCTCCTTCATCACGCCAGCAGCTACAGCCTTTTCAATCTCATTATAGAGTTCCTCTACCGAACCGATACATAGTTCCTCCTTAGTATCGCGGTTACGCCAGATAGGAAGTGGAGTTCCCCAATAGCGAGAGCGTGAGAGATTCCAGTCGTTAAGGTTCTCCAGCCACTTGCCGAAGCGTCCTGAACCAGTAGATTCCGGATGCCAGTTGATGGTCTTGTTCAACTCAAACATACGCTCTTTCTTAGCAGTAGAGCGGATAAACCATGAATCGAGCGGATAATAGAGGATTGGTTTGTCAGTACGCCAGCAGTGAGGATAGTTGTGGACATGCTTCTCAATCTTGAAAGCAGTGCCCTCTTCCTTCATCTCAAGGCAGATAACCACGTTGAGATCCATATCCTTAGTGGCAGCTTTCTCATCGTACTTACCGCCTACATTGTACTTAGGGTCATACGCATTCTTCACATATTCGCCAGCGTGATGCCAGTAAGAATCGTTTACGCAGAGAGAAACGAACTTCTGATCCATATCCTCCTTGACGAAGTAGCGACCCTTAAAGTCCACCATAGGACGAGTATCGCCAGCCTTGTCAATGACAAAGAGAGAAGGAATACCTGCGTCCTTAGCCACCTTAGCGTCATCAGCACCGAAAGTAGGGGCAATATGCACGATACCAGTACCGTCCTCTGTAGTAACATAGTCACCAGGGATTACGCGGAAAGCATCAGCCTCCTTGACGATAATCTCATCGTCTTCAAGAGCGCAAGGCTTAATCCATGGCATCAACTGCTGATAGTGAATACCTACGAGGTCAACACCTTTACCCTTCCAAATGATTTCCATAGGGATTTCATTACCCTCTTCATCTTTTGCACACTGGAAGTAAGCGCCCATTCGACTCTCAGCTATGATATAGATAGCCTCCTCATTAGTGTAAGGATTATTGCCTTTAAGGGCAACATAGTCAATCTTCGGACCAACGCAAAGCGCGGTGTTTGAAGGCAATGTCCAAGGAGTGGTGGTCCAAGCGAGGATATATACAGGCAGTTCAGCCTTGATAAAGTCGAGAGAATCCTTCACCTTGAACTGCGCAGTAACGGTAGTATCCTTCACGTCACGATAGCAACCAGGCTGGTTAAGCTCATGACTTGAAAGACCAGTACCAGCAGCAGGAGAGTAAGGCTGAATGGTATAGCCCTTATAGAGGAGATTTTTCTGATAGAGCTGCTTGAGGAGATACCAGAGAGTCTCTATGTATTTATTGTCATAAGTGATATAAGGATGCTCAAGATCCACCCAATATCCCATCTTATTAGTGAGCTGAGTCCACTCGTCAGTGTACATCATCACATTCTTGCGGCAAGCGTCATTGTAGTCATCGACGCTAATCTTCTTGCCGATATCTTCTTTAGTAATGCCAAGGCTCTTCTCTACTGAAAGCTCAACTGGGAGTCCGTGAGTATCCCAACCAGCCTTTCTGTTTACCTGAAAGCCCTTCATGGTCTTATATCTGAGGAAAGTATCCTTGATGGTACGTCCCATTACATGATGGATACCAGGATGACCATTGGCAGATGGAGGTCCTTCGAAGAATATAAACTGAGGACATCCCTCTCGCTCATCTATGCTTTTATGGAACAAATCCTTCTTCTCCCACTGGGCGAGCACCTCATTATTGGTCTCAACGAGGTTCAAGCTTTTTCTTTCTGCGAATTTTTTTGCCATTTATTTATATAGATTTTATATTTTGTTTCAAAGAATCCAAAGGGCATTTCCTTTGCCTTACAAAAAGACATGAAAAGCGCCCGAAAATATATCAAAGATATATAATCGGGCGCAAAGTTACTAAAAAAAGTCGAGACAGGCAAATCTTTGGGCTTATTTTCACCCTAACGTCTGCCACATTACATTTGCATTACGAAATGAGAGGACACGGAGGTTTTACTCATCCTTCTCTTCTGCCTCATGCTCAGCAATGAGTTTCTGCTGCAAATCATTAGGCACAAGCTCGTAAGAAGCAAACTTTGTAGTGAATGAAGCACGTCCACCAGTGAGTGAACTCAATGCGATACTGTAGCTTGCAAGCTCCTTGAGAGGAATCTTAGCCTGGAGTTTCTGGTATCCATTCTCAGACTCCATACCCATGATGAGGGCACGACGTCCCTGAAGGTCACTCATCACGTCACCCATATAGTCTGCAGGCACATAGACCTCAAGGTCATAGATTGGCTCAAGAATCTTAGGACCAGCATTCTTGAACGCCTCAGAGAAAGCGTTTCTTGCAGCGAGCATGAATGAAAGTTCGTTAGAGTCAACTGGGTGCATCTTACCATCATAGACGATAACGCGTACATCACGAGCATAAGAACCGGTGAGCGGACCACGCTCCATCTTCTCCATTATACCCTTGAGGATAGCAGGCATGAATCTCATATCAATAGCACCACCTACTACAGTGTTGATAAACACGAGCTTACCACCCCATTCGAGGTTTACTTCCTCACGGCTCTTGAGGTTAATCTTTACCTCCTGACCATTGAGCTTGTAAGTGGTAGGATCAGGCATACCATCTGCGTATGGCTCTACGATAAGGTGAACCTCACCAAACTGTCCAGCACCACCAGACTGCTTCTTATGGCGATATTCAGCCTGAGCGCTCTTAGTGATAGTCTCACGATATGGAATCTTAGGTTCAACATATTCCACCTGAATCTTTTCATTATTCTCCAGACGCCACTTGAGTGTGCGCAAATGGAACTCACCCTGTCCATGAACGATTACCTGACGAAGCTCCTTGCTCTGCTCAACTACCCATGTAGGATCCTCCTGACGCATTCTGGTCAGAGCAGCCATAAGCTTTTCAGTCTCAGCCTCATTCTTTGCCTTGATAGCACGTGAGAACTTAGGGTTAGGATATTTCACAAAGTCGAAACGGTTTTCGCAATCCTTGCCGTTAAGGGTGTTACCAGTCTTGACATCCTTGAGCTTAACAGCACAACCGATATCACCAGCTTTCAGTTCCTCCACAGGCACGCGATTAGAACCAGCGCAAACATATATCTGACCAATTCTTTCCTTAGAGCCACGGTCTGCATTAGAAAGGTCGTCGCCAGGCTTGATGCTTCCGCTCATCACCTTAAAGTACTGCACCTCACCGATATGTGGCTCAACGCCAGTCTTGAAGAAATATACTGACTCTGGACCATTGACATCCACTGCCACTTCCTCGCCACGAGTATTGTGAACCTTAGGCATTTCATCTACGAAAGGTACTACATTACCGAGGAATTCCATAAGTCTGCGAACACCCATGCACTTTCCTGCACATACACAGAATACTGGGAAGATACTACGAGTGATGAGTCCCTTGCGGATACCCTCGCGCATTTCGTCCTCAGTCAGGGTTTCTGTCTCGAAGAACTTATCCATCAGTCCTTCATCATTCTCAGCCGCAGCCTCAACGAGAGCCTTATGGAGCTCCATAGCCTTATCCATTTCCTCAGCAGGTATATCCTCGATAATAGGAGCACCACCTTCTGGACCCCATGAATACTTCTTCATCAGGAGGACGTCGATGAGGGAATTGAAGTTAGGACCTTCATTGAGCGGATACTGGACAGGCACAACCTTTGAGCCATAGATATCCTGAAGGCGCTCAAGGCTGTTTTCATAGTTACACTTTTCAGAGTCAAGCTGATTGATAAGGAAGATAACTGGCTTCTTCAGTTTTTCGGTATAACGGAAGTGATTCTGTGTACCTACCTCCGGACCATACTGTCCATTGATGAGCAGCACAGCGGTATCTGTGACATTGAGAGCGGTAAGAGCAGAACCGACGAAGTCGTCTGAACCTGGGCAGTCAATGATATTGAGCTTCTTATTGTTCCATTCCACATGATAGACAGTAGAGAAAACGGAATATCCGTACTCCTGTTCTACAGGGAAATAGTCACTTACTGTATTTTTCTGAGTGATGCGTCCACGACGCTGGATGACCCCAGCTTCATATAGGAGAGACTCGGTAAGGGTTGTCTTACCAGAACCATCATTACCGAGAAGGGCAATGTTCTTGATTTCGTTTGTTTGGTATACCTTCATAGTTTTTGCTTTAAGGTTTAGTTTGTTATTAGGATTATACTTTTAAAGGTTGGGAGTGTTTCCCGAAATCGTTTTCAAAGTTAATGAATGCAACTGTGAAAACAAAACATTTATGGCAAAAATGTAGTTTTTTTAAGTTTTTTTTGACTTTTCAATTGTTATTATGGCAATTATTCATACCTTTGCATTCAATTCGTCCAATAATAATTTCATTTCTCTATTTTTACCCATGGCAGGCATCTACGTCCACATTCCTTTCTGCAAGAGTCGCTGCATATACTGCGGATTCTACTCCACCACCCTATTTGATTATCAGGCTGAATACGTAGAATCACTAATAAAAGAATTAGACGACAGAAAGGATTATCTCGGCTCCGAACCTGTCAAGACGATATACATAGGCGGAGGCACGCCTTCACTGCTCAAGCCTTCATCGCTCAAAAGGCTATGCACAGCTCTGCAAGACCGCCCACACCTTATATATAATATAGAGGAATTTACCATGGAATGCAATCCCGACGACATCACGGACGAATACGCCAGCCTCATAGCATCGCTCGGAATAAACCGCGTGAGCATGGGAGCACAGACGTTCAGCGACGAGAGATTGACATTCCTGCATCGTCGCCACCGCTCAGGAGACGTGAGAAAGGCTGTCGAGACACTAAGGAGAAACGGCATTGAAAATATAAGCATCGACCTGATGTTCGGTTTTCCGGATGAAAATCTCAACGACTGGCAGAGCGACATCGACGAAGCATTAAGCCTTGGAGTGCAGCATATCTCCGCTTATTCGCTGATGTATGAAGAAGGAACACCGCTTTTCCGCCTGCTCAAGGAGAAAAAAATCAAGGAGATAAACGAGGAAACAAGTCTCAAGATGTACGAGATGCTTATCGAATCACTGACAAGCAATGGCTTTGAGCATTACGAAATATCCAACTTCGCATTGCCCGGCTACCGTTCCAAGCACAACAGCAGTTACTGGAAACAGATTTCCTACCTCGGTATTGGAGCATCTGCACACTCCTACAACATCGTTTCTCGACAATGGAACATAGCTGACGTGAAGGACTATATCCGCTTCGTCAACTCATCTTCGCATGAATACATAGAGGAAACCGAGCACCTCACCGACACAGAGCGCTATAATGACATCATCACCACTACCTTGCGCACCAGCGACGGAATAGACACCCGCACGCTTCCACAGCGTCACCGCGTCTTTATCCTGAAGGCTTCACAGAAGCACATCGCCTTAGGCAACCTATCTTTAGACAATGGTATAATTCGCTTGACACGCCAAGGACTCTTCATCAGTGACTCCATTATGGTAGATTTGATTGAGGAATAGCTGACGGCAAGCAGGCTTCGCCAAAGACCATTAAGGCATTTCACTACTGTCATGGGAAGGTTTTACTCGATTGCAAAGACCGTTTTGCTAAAGACCACTACAAGGTTTATTCCGTCAAACGAGAACTGAAATCCTGACGGAAAAATGGAACAAAAAGTCAATCACATAACTATCATTTAGCGATATCTATGCTTTCACGCTGCGAAAGCATAGCTATTACATCATAAAAGCATAGATATTACCTCCTAAAAGCATAGCTTTTACACCCTAAAAGCCATGCTTTTGTAACGCTCTGATTTTCTGATTATTACAAAGCAGTATGCAAAGCATTTTCTAAATACAGAAAAATCGAACAATTTTAGCAAAGAAAGACTGCCGAGAAACGGGAATAAAAAAAAGTCACCAAGAATTTCTTCTTGATGACTTTTGTCGGGGTGACAGGACTCGAACCTGCGACAGCCTGGTCCCAAACCAGGAACGCTACCAACTGCGCTACACCCCGGATAGAACAGACTTAGATGTAAATCTTGTTCTGAATTGGGCTTTAAAAAATCACCAAGAAAGCGCATCTTGATGACTTTTGTCGGGGTGACAGGACTCGAACCTGCGACAGCCTGGTCCCAAACCAGGAACGCTACCAACTGCGCTACACCCCGGAGAACTAACCTTTATTATTAGGCATTGTTCTGAATTGCGGTGCAAAGGTACACATTATTTCTGAATTGACCAAATCTTTTCCGATTTATTTTCTTCAAAATATGCAATTCATTTACATCCTTAACATAAATCAAGACCACAGACTTCAAACCGCAATATAAGTCACAATTGCCAAATTGCCTTGCTCCCCTGCTCTGCAATCACTCATTCTCACTTGCTTTCTCACGCTTCTTTCTCGGTTTTCCTTTCGTCCAACCGCCAGTATGCTCCTTGGAACGCATATTCGAAAGTTCTTCAAGCATTGCTATTCGCTCTTCTGCCAGAAGCCCTTTATTCTTTCGCTTCATATTATATTTCCACCAATTGAGCAACCCACGACTCTCCACCTTATGCTTATCTGGCAGATGCTTGTGTGCTATGATATACTCTTTCAGTTCTGCATACTTCTCCATCCACATCTTTTCTCTGACACCTTCCATAGTTATGTTCCTCCATTTTCCCATTAGCGCTTTACGAATACCCGCTCCGTCTTGCTCCCTTCACTTTGGAAGCTCTGACAGAAGCATACTGCGTTCAAAAGCCACATCGGGAGTTTAATTATTATTCCGTTCTCACATTTACGAAAAAAGCCAGTCTGGAGCATTATCCCCGACTGGCTTTCATTATGTTTTTTCTATTAAAGTAAATACTAAGAACTACTTTATCACGCCCTGCTCCTGGAATATTCCCTTGAGAATCTCCACAGAACGGTCAACCTGTTCCTTGGTATGCGTAGCCATAAGGGCATAACGCACGAGAGTGTCAGATGGCGCACATGCTGGTGGAACAACAGGGTTGATAAACACGCCACGCTCGAATGCAAGAGCGGTGATGAGGAACGTCTTGTCCACATCGCGGATGTAAAGCGGAATGATAGGAGACTCCGTGTCGCCGATTTCGAAGCCTTCTTCCTTGAAACGCTTGAGAGCATACTTGGTAACATCCCAAAGTCTGTCGATAATCTCTGGCTCAGTCTTGAGGATATCAAGCGCTTTCTGAGCGGCAGCAGTAGCAGCTGGTGTATTAGAAGCAGAGAATATATATGTACGCACGTTATGGCGAAGGAAGTTGATTGTATCCCAATCTCCAGCGATAAAGCCACCGATAGAAGCGAGCGACTTAGAGAAAGTACCCATGATGAGGTCCACCTCGTGGGTAAGTCCGAAATGATCACACACACCACGACCGTTCTTTCCGAACACTCCGATACCATGAGCCTCATCGACCATGATAGAACAGTTGTACTTATGCTTGAGCTCTACGATTTGAGGAAGCTTAGCGAGGTCGCCTTCCATAGAGAAAACGCCGTCAACGACGATGAGTTTCACAGCATCATAAGGCAACTTCTTGAGGATATTCTCAAGATCCTCCATGTCGTTGTGCTTATATTTCAACTGACGTGCGAAGGAGAGACGACGTCCATCAACGATAGAAGCGTGATCACGGTCATCGCAGATAATATAGTCCTCACGACCACATACCATTGCCACCACGCCTGCATTGACAGAGAAACCAGTAGAGAAGCAGAGAGCTTCATCCTTGCCCACAAACTCAGCAAGGTCTTTTTCCAATTTAACGTGAATGTCGAGGGTGCCATTAAGGAAACGACTTCCTGCACAACCAGTGCCGTACTTGTCGATGGCAGCCTTGGCAGCTTCACAGATTCGCTCATCACCTACAAGGCCAGTGTAAGCATTGGAACCGAACATAAGAACTTTATGTCCTCCCATATCAACTTCTGTGCCTTGCTTGCCGGTGATTTCACGGAAGTAAGGATAAACACCTGCTTCCATAAACTTCTGTGGCAAGCGGTAACTTTCAAATTTTTTCTGTAACTGTCCCATTTATTTTTTATGTATTATTTCTTTGCATTAAGACAGCAGAACCAGCCTTTCCTGACAGTAGGGACTAACCGATTCAAGTGCCTTTTACAGTAATTTAAGGTAAGGTTTTAGGGCCATGCTGACTGAACAGACGGCTCAAAAATAATGCCTTTTACACTAAATAGGATGCAAAGTTACAAAAAAAATAGTTATTATAGCATATTTTTATCAAGAAATATACCTTTTTCTGTTAATTTCAGGTAAAAACATCTATAATATTACGCTATTTTTAGTAAATTTGCAGTCCCGAAAACATGTATTTCCCAACAATGGCAAAGAAAAAGATCATATTCATCATAAACCCGATTTCAGGCACGGCAAACAAAGACTCCATGCCATCGCTCATCGAAAGATATATCGACAAGGCGATTTTTGATGTAGAAATCAGATTTACGGAATATTCCGGACATGCTTCCGAGATTGCCACTGAAGCAAAGAATACGGGTGTAGATATCGTTGTTGCAGTCGGAGGCGACGGCACCATCAATGAGGTAGCGCGCTCTGTCATCGACAGCCGCACTGCCCTTGGCATTATACCTTGCGGTTCCGGCAACGGACTCGCACGTCATCTGATGCTCCCGCTCAATGTAAAAGGGGCACTGGAGATAATCAATTCATGCGAGATACACGACCTCGACTATGGCATTATCAACGGTCATCCTTTCTTCTGCACATGCGGAATGGGCTTTGACGCCTTCATAAGCGCAAAATTTGCAGAGGCTGGCAAGCGCGGCCCGATGACATATGCCGAGTTTATATTCAAGGAAGGACTGTCATACGAACCTGAGACATACGAAGTTACATTCGACGAGTATCACGCCACATACAAGGCATTCCTCATCTCATGCGCCAATGCTTCACAGTACGGCAACGATGCTTACATTGCTCCACAAGCCAGTATGGCTGATGGATTGATGGACGTCATCATCATGGAGCCTTTCGACCTCATCGAAGCTCCGCAGATAAGCATTGAAATGTTCAACAAGACACTGAACAAAAACTCTAAAATCAAGTCTTTCAAGACCAAAAAACTGCACGTTCACCGTGCAAAGCCTGGAGTAATACATTATGATGGCGACCCTGTCGAGGCTCCCGCAGACCTTGACATCGAACTGATTCACCGCGGAATACGCATCGTCGTCAATCCTAATGCAGACAAGCGACGCAGACGTCCTAACATCGTTCAGAATGCCTTCAGCGACCTTTTCAATGAGATAAACTCCGTGCGAGACAATGTCGAGAGGCTCACCTCTGAGGCTACACACCCTGCCAAGCACGTAAAAGCTATAAATCAATTTATACAGAATAAGTTAAAATAAAAACAGCCTCCTTTTGGGGAGGCTGTTTTTATTTTGTCTTATCATAATATTTCTGATTACCTACTTATCTTTTTGAGCGTCAATGCAATTCTTTCACACTTTGACAGCATTATAATCTTGTGACAGAGCGTACACCTTTTATGGCACGAAGCTTCTTTATCAGCGCCTCAAGGCGATGCTTATCATCAATCTGCACTACAAGATTGCCGGAGAAAAGACCGTCATCAGAATTGATTGTTATACTTCTGAGCACCAGTTTGTCCTCCTTAGAAATGACAGAGGTAAGGTTTGTCACAATACCTATATCATCATTGCCCACAACGCGCAGAGTGACAGCATACTGAGTCTGACCCTTTCCGCTCCATCTCGCTTTCACCACACGATAGCCGAAGCGCGTCTTCAGATCCGTGGCATTAGGACAATTCTCATGATGTATCTTGATTCCACCGTTGACTGTCACAAAGCCAAAGATAGGATCGCCGTAGATAGGTTGGCAACAACGTGCCAAAGTGTAGTCGATTCCCTTCATATCACGGTCGATAATAAGGGTATCACTGGCTGAAGCCGACGTCTTCTGCTGAGGAGAATTAGAAAATTGAAACTCTTCCGCAGAGCGAACAGGTGCAGCATTGGCGTATGCGTTGTCCTCATGCTGCTTCATTTCCTGATAACGCTCCACCACTATGTTTGGCTCCAACGCCTCATTGACGATGTCACGATAGAAGTCAGAGGTTTCCTTATATCCCATCTTTCGGATAAGACGCATCAGAATGCTCTCATCGACATCTATCTTCTTGTTGCGGAACTTACGTTCGAGAAGTTCTTTAGCATACAGTCCTGCAGCCTGTTGGCTCTCTCTGATAGCCTGACGCACCTTTGCTTTACCACGAGAAGTCTTGACTATATTGAGCCATTCCTTCTTAGGCGTCTGCTTGGAGTTTGTGATAATCTCCACAGTATCACCGCTATTGAGCACCTCGCGCAAGGTTACATTCTTGCCATTGATTTTTGCTCCCGTACAGTGACTGCCGATATTGCTATGGATATGATATGCAAAATCGAGCACGGTGGCGCCTTTAGGAAACTTCAGAATGTCGCCTTTAGGAGAGAAAACATAGACCTCCTTGTCATAAAGGTCAGCCTTAAACTGATCCATCACTTGGAGATCATCACCTGCTTCGAGCGCTGTGCGGATGCTGGCAAGCCATTCATCAAGGCCACCCTGCTCTCCTTTCACGCCTTTATAACGCCAATGGGCAGCGAGACCATGCTCTGCAATCTCGTCCATTCGCTCTGTTCGTATCTGCACTTCCACCCATTTCTGACCTGGTCCGAGCACTGTGATATGCAGACTTTCATATCCATTGGTCTTAGGAACACTGAGCCAGTCGCGCAATCTCTTAGGATTAGGCTGGTACATATCTGTTATGATACTATATACCTGCCAGCATTCCATTTTCTCACGCTCGATTTCTGAGTCAAGAATGATACGTATCGCAAAGAGATCATAGACACCTTCAAACTGGCATTTCTGCTTTTTCATCTTCTGCCAGATGGAGTGAATGCTCTTGGTACGTCCCTTTATGTGGAATTTCAAGCCCAAAGCTTCCAGTTTCTGCTGGATAGGACCTATGAAATCGCTAATATATTTGTCACGCGAAGCCTTCGTTTCATTAAGCTTCTCGCGTATCATATAATAGGTATCATGCTCCAGATACTTCAGAGAGAGGTCCTCCAGTTCGCTTTTCAGCTTATATAATCCTAACTTATGTGCAAGCGGAGCATATAGATAACTGGCTTCCTCTGCCACACGATGCCTTGCTTCCTCATTCTCTGTATCACGTATCTCGCGCATCACATTCACGCGATCAGCAATCATAATGAGGATTACGCGCATATCTTCTGCAAAGGACACGATGAGGTTTCGGAAGTTTTCCGTCTCCACTACCGGCGTCTTCTTGTAGAGTTCATGCAGACGCACAAGTCCTTTTACTATATTCGCGACACTTTCTCCGAACTCATTCTGCACGCTTTCCTGCGTAACATGACCATTTATCACGCTGGTATAGAGCATCGTAGCGATTACGCCGTCCCTGCTGAGTCCTATTTCCTCTACCGCAATCACAGCAGTCTGCATGCTCATCAGCACAGGATTAAGTCCGAAAGCATCACGCTGTATGGTGTTATTCTCTGTGGCTTCGACAATATATTTCTGCAAAGCCTGTTCGTCATTCGGTTGTAAAGCCGACCCAATCTTCTCCTTCAGTTGGTCCCTCAGGAGAAGAATCTTTTCGATTTCCGAGTCTGTGAAGGATGGAGTCATATAGCTATTATTTGAATATAAAGAAGCTCTAAGAATTTCCCGTCATGATTTTGATTGCCTTTTGCTATCCTTTTTACGCCTTATTTTCAAAGGACTCGAAGCGTCTTTAGAATGCCTTTATGCCATATTCTACTACATTTCAAAGCGCCATTACAAGTTCCTTGAGTCATATTATATGACAAATCATAGCGTCACATCCATGAATTTAGACCATAATGAAAGTGTTTTCACACTATAATATGAAGGATTACGCACTATAATATAGAGGATTTCACACTATAATATGGAGGATTACGCACTATAATACAGAGGATTTCACACTATAATATGGAGGATTACGCACTATAATATAGAGGCTTTCACACTATAATATAGAGGACTTCGCACTATAATATAGAGGCTTTCACAACATGACAACGGTAATTCTTAGAACCGATTATTTATTTGTATTTGCACTATTATGTTGCGTTACAATCGAAAGAAGATTGCTTTATTTCATATCTTTTTCCTCAAGCATATCTCCTTCGACGTAAAGACGAATCATATCAGTCTTAGCATTTGTACGCACTGTGATAGTCTTCTTGAAGTGACCAGGAAACTTTCCCTTGCCATTATAAGTGATAGTAATCGTGCCTTTCTCTCCTGGCTTGATAGGCTTCTTGGTGTATTCAGGGATAGTACATCCGCAACTGGCCACAGCCTGATTGATAACCAGAGGCTTATCGCCTACATTCTGGAATGTAAAGACACACTTAACCACAGGACTCTTCACAGAGAAAGAGCCAAAGTTATGAACAGTTTTGTCAAACTTAATCTCTGCCTGAGCCATCATTGCCACAGTGCAGAGCAACATTGCCATGAGTGAAAAAAACTTTTTCATATCGTTATTTGTTTTTAATTAGTTTAATATTTGGTGATTATCAGTCGATGATTGATGCCTAACAGCAGATGCTATTGGGATTTGGACGTATATTTATGCGATATAGAGAGCAACGAATGACTGCCATTCTGTCCGCAACCATAAGCCACTAACTATCAAAGACCGAGATGATTTCTACGTCAATTCAAAGACCTCAGATGCACATTTGCGCTTAAGCACATCGAAAGCAAAGTCCTTGCCTACGACTATGCCGTACGAACGTAGCACCTGCTCCACGGTCTTCTGTGCGAGAACCGGATGGTTATTCTCCTCTGAAAGATGACAAAGCCATACATGTCTGAGCTCAGAAGTGGCGTTATTGGCAAGCGCTTCACCACATTCTCGGTTGCTAAGGTGCCCGTTAGGACTCAAGATTCTATCCTTCAGAAACTGTGGATAGTTGCCTACCTTAAGCATTTCCTCATCATAATTGGCTTCAAGAACGAGGTAATTAGCCTCTCCTATGTAAGTCTTCATCTCCTCTGTGACATGTCCCACGTCAGTCATAAGGCAGAATACTACTCCATCATACTCCACTCTGTAGCCCACATTGTCAGAACTATCATGCGGAACACTGAATGGAGTGACCAGAAAATCACCGATTTTGATCTGCTCATTCTTTTCTATCACATGAGCGAGACTGCCTGGAACTTTCTTGTGGACACTATAATTTCGCCCAATGCCTTCGTGTACTTCACGCGTAGCATGGACTGGAATGTTATATTCAGTACTAAGAGCGCCAACCGACTTTATGTGATCAGCGTGGTCATGCGTCACAAGTATATTCTTAACGCTCTCAATCTTGATGTCATAATCATGCAGGTACTTCTTCAGTTTTCTTATTGCGACACCTGCATCGAGAAGCAGTCCATCGGTTCCAGTGGAGAGATAGTAGCAGTTACCACTACTTCCACTTCCGAAAGATATAAATTTTAGCATTTTGGTTGATATTTTATGCAAAAGTAAGTAAAAAGGATGAGATTCCCAATATTTTTCTGTACCTTTGTAAAAATTTTATAACTTTTTATATGAACAGATACCTTTTCACTACTATATTTGCAATGATTTGCCTTTCTGGAGCACTTTTTTCGTGCGAAAAAGAGCCATCATCAGAAGACAAAGCCAAAGAGACTGCCGGACTGTTTGCCAAGTATTATTACACATGGCGACTGGCTGATGCCATCAGTCTCACTGACGATAATATGGAATTGCGCATCCGCTTCCTATCAAGCAATGTGCATAAGGCAGACATTGAAGTGCTTCATGGCGCCACAGAAACGCCAGAAATAGAGGTGGACGACATCACAATGGAGGATGATAGCAATGCTATTGCTACCGTATTGCTCGACAATGTCTATATGATGGACACGCTTGGAACGAAAGTCCACCTATATAAAGACGTGAAAAAGAAACTAAAGCTGAAACTCAAAGATGCCGGATGGCGAGTAGTAAGCATAGAGGAAAACTAATGAGCAGATAGCAATAATGCAGTAAAAGCATTGCTATTCCGCTCGAATATCACCATGATAAAGACCTAAACATCAACATACTACATCTTATAGTCAAAGAAAATGAAGAACAAAAACAAAGCTCTGACAGTATATAAGGCAAGTGCAGGAAGCGGAAAGACATTCACTCTTGCCGTAGAATTCATCAAACTGCTTATCATAGATCCTAAAAGATACGAAAACATCCTTGCCGTTACCTTTACCAATAAGGCTACAGAAGAGATGAAACATCGCATCGTCAGCCAGCTTTTCGGCATTTCCAAAGGACTGAAAAGTAGCGATAGCTACCTCAATAAGATATCCTCAGAATTGGATTATACTAAGGAACTGGTGCGTGAACGTGCCGGTATTGCACTCTATAATCTGCTTCATAACTACAACAGATTTCGCATTCAGACCATCGATGCCTTCTTCCAGAGCGTGCTCCGCAATATGGTCAAGGAGCTCGGACTGGGCAATAATATGCGTATTTCCTTACAGGACAGCATGGTAATAAGCGAAGCTGTGGATGCGATGATGGAGACATTGGACCAGGATAAGACGTTGATGAACTGGATAATGCAGTTTATCGATGAGAAGATGGATGACGGAAAATCCTGGAATATCAGCACAGAAATCAAGGAATTCGGCAAAAATCTGACCAAAGAATTTTTCAAAGCAAACGAGCATCTCCTTGCTGACATAGCCAAAGACCAATCCTTCTTCACTGAATACAAGAAGGAGATGAACGCAATATTGCAGACTACGAAGAAGAAATTCATAGACATCGGCAATGGATTTGACATTCTGATGAATGAAAATGGCGTTACTATAAACGATTTCGCATACAAGTCAACCGGCGTTCCAAGCTATTTCATCAAATTAAAAAATGGCAATTATGGTCTCGAAGATGCGAAATTCCTTTCTGAAAGGGCAAAGAATGGCATGACAAATGCTTCAACCTGGGGAAAAGGACGCATTGCCGAACTGGCAGAATCCGTCTTTATGCCTTACCTTCAGAATGCAGAAAAGGAGAGACAAGCAAGCATTCGAAAAGCAAAATCTGCCAAGACGACGCTCAAAAACCTCAACAAAATGCGCCTGCTGTTCAGAATTCGTGAAGAAATGAACCACCTCAACGAGCAGAATGCACGCTTTATGCTCTCCAATACTCAGACCACTCTGAGCAGTATGATAAAGGCAGGAGACAGCAATGCTCCATTTATATATGAGAAAATCGGTGCATATCTCAAGCATATCATGATCGATGAGTTTCAGGATACGAGTACTGTACAATGGGAAAACTTCCGCATTCTCCTCGACAACTGTATGTCGCAAGCTGATACCACCGACGATGAAAACGGCAATATTGTGCACAATCTCATAGTGGGAGACGTGAAACAGAGCATCTATCGCTTCCGTTCCGGTGACTGGCGACTGCTGAATAACATAGAAGAAGAATTCACTACGTATGCAGGAGAACAGACATTGAACACCGTTCCCCTGCAAACCAACTGGCGCTCAGAGCGTAATATCATCGAATTCAACAATGCTTTCTTCCGCGAAGCCATCAAAATAGAGGCTGAAAGGATAATGCCGGAGAATGAATTGGAGCAGAAAGACTTCATCGAAGCTAACAATCTCTCTGCGGAAGTGGCGCAATTACAGCGTGATTACGCCACAAAACTGAGAAAAGCGTATAGTGACGTGAGACAGGATGTGCCGAAAGATAAAGCTGAACGCGGCTTTGTCAAGGTGGATTTGCTCACAGAAGACATAAAGGAAGAGTTTGTAGAAGCCGCACTTGAGCGCACGTTGAGCTACGTAAAGGGCCTTATCAATCAGAATGTAGCCCATAGCAGCATCGCAATCCTCGTAAGAAATAATGATGAAGCGACGAGAGTGGCAAACTATTTTGCAGAGAACAGTCCTGAGATACCTATCATCTCCGACCAGGCATTCATGCTCAAGGCGTCCTCTCTCGTGATGATTATCGTAAACAGCATGAAGTATCTGCGCAACGAGAACGACATAAAGGCGAAGCTTTCACTGCTGAAGCTCTACGTTTCCTTCGTTTTAGGCGAGGATATCAACGATGATGCCCTGCTTACAGACGCTGATTCTTTCTGCCGATATATGCCGGAAAGCATCTACAGTGCGCAAGGTAGGCAGAAGATGCTATCCATGTCGCTCTACGAACTTACCGAGCATCTCTTCCAAATACTGTCTCTCGACCGCATCCACGGTCAGGAACCATACGCTTGTGCCTTCTTCGATGGACTGAAAAAGTTCCTTGAAGACAATGGCGCCATACTCAATGACTTCCTCAAATACTGGGATGAAGAGCTCTGCCAAAAGCCAATATCCATCGGAAGCGTGAGCAGTTTGCGCGTTATTACCATACACAAGAGTAAGGGATTGGAGTTCCCTCACGTCATAATGCCATTCACATCATGGCTCACCACCACGACTAACGGTGAGACATTATGGTGCCGCACGCATGAGGAACCATTCTCTCGTCTGCCTTTCATCCCTGTGGATTACCGCAAAAGGGAAAGCCTTGACAACTCCATCTACGAGAATTACGGTGCTGAGGAATGGATGCAGGAAATAGTAGATAATCTCAATCTCCTCTACGTAGCATTCACCAGAGCAGGGCGTTCACTCTATATCATTGCCAATCAGGACATCAGTGACAACCATCGCTCGCGCCTTCTCATCGCCACACTGCAGAATATGGAGCTATTCAACTCTCTGAAAGGAGCGGAATATGATGGAATAAAAGAAATAAAACTGGAGAAACCTAAGAAGAGTTCGTCTCGAAAAGCAAAGGACAGCGCCCCCGAAGAGGAGCCAAGGGAATGCTCTTTCATCTTCGGAGAGCATTATCTGAAAGAGAAAAAGCAGGAAGAGAAGGACAATGTCTTTGAAATCATCCCTACGGACGAGAACGTCACGGTGCATAGTTACGACAATGGCAACATCCTTTTCCGTCAAAGTAACAAGAGCCGCGAGTTTGCTAATGACACATTGGACGATGAAGACAGCAAGAGGTTTACCACAATGGGAAGCATCATGCACGCTCTTTTCTCGCAGATACATACTTATGACGACGTGGAAAAGACGCTCCGACAGTTTGAATTTGATGGTATCATCTATGATGAGACGCTGTCTCCTGAGCAGCTCAAGGAGCAGTTAAAGTCAAAATTTGATATTCCAATGATAAAAGATTGGTTCTCTGATCGTTGGACGGTATTCAACGAATGCAACATAATGCGAATAGTTGGAGGAAAAATAGTCAACGAACGCCCCGACAGAGTCATCACTGACGGCAAAGAAACCATCGTCATCGACTATAAATTCGGCAAAAAGGACGACAAGTATAAGCGCCAAGTGCAACGCTATATGAGCCTGATGGAAGATATGGGATACCCAAATGTTCGTGGATTTATATGGTATGTCCATGAAGATAACGGCATCATAGAAGTCCAGAAATAGTTTGTTGGATACCAACCAACGACCCAAAACCAACAACCAACAACCCTTCCTAACATGAATACATTCCTCAACGCAATAGCTAAAGACCTCCTGGAGAAATACGGCAACAACCTTTCCGAGATTGTTGTAGTGTTTCCTAACAAGCGCGCCTCACTCTTCCTCAACGAAGAACTGATACTTCAGTCTGGAGGCAAACCTGTCTGGAGCCCGCAATATATGACCATCAGTGAGCTTTACCGTTCACTTTCTCCACTGCTTGTAGCCGACCAAATCAAGCTCGTCTGCGAACTATTCAAGCACTATAGCCACTTTACCAAGAGTCAAGAGACGCTTGACGACTTCTATGGTTGGGGCGAACTGATGCTCAGCGACTTTGATGATCTCGACAAGAACATGGGCGATTACGAGAAGATATTCGCTAACACCAACGACCTCCACGACTTCGACTCTGTGGATTTCCTTACCGAAGAGCAGAAAGAACTGCTGACACGATTCTTCAAAAACTTTGACGGAGACCACAAATCACCGCTCAAAGAGAATTTCGCAAGCCTATGGAACGTACTCGCTTCCATATATTCTTCTTACCGTGAAGCATTGAGGGGCGAAGGAATAGCCTATGAAGGAATGCTCTATCGCGACGTAGCAGAGCATTTCGACCCTACAGGTCTCAAGGCAAAGATGTACGTATTTGCCGGTTTCAACCTTCTACAAAAAGTGGAGCAACGCCTCTTTGAAGAACTTGCAAGGGAGAAAAAAGCCATCTTCTACTGGGATTATGACTCCTACTATATGAACAACGGCAACGAAGCAGGAAAGTACATCTCCGCCTATCTCCATGCTTTCCCTAACCAGCTGGCTGGCAAAGATATCTACTCCAACCTCACTAAGAAGGAGAATATCACTTTCCTCTCCGCCTCCACCGAAGATATCCAAGCGAGATACATCAGCCAATGGCTTACTCCAGAGCGCATCAAGGCAGGAAAACGCACCGCCATCGTGATGTGCGACGAGAAGATTCTGCCTACCATAATCCACTGTCTGCCACCTGACGTAAAAGACATCAATATCACGACGGGTTATCCTCTCTCACAAACCCTTATCGCAACCCTCGTCAAAGAGATATTCGCATTGAAACTGTCAGGCTCTTCGCGTCTGAAAGGCACGCTGAGACTGCATCAAGTAAACTCCATTCTCCACCATCCATACATGAAATTCATCTCGGAGAAAGCAACGGAGATTACTGCCCGTATCAATGCCGACCACATCTTCTACCCTACCATCGACGAGCTTTCGGCTGACGAAAACCTTGCCGTGCTCTTCGCTCCACTGACCTCTTACCGTGGCAATCCTGCCGACACAGACGCAAGACTGACACGCAACAAGGAGATGCTGCGCTGCATTCTGACCATAATAAAGCAGATAGCAATAAACAGCGCGAAGGCAAACGACAACCAAGAGGACGATAATACCGACGACAATAAGCACGAAATGTCACGCGAACAGCAACTGATGCAGGAGTCTGTATTCCGTATGCACCAACTCATCACTCGCGTGAACACACTCCTTGAGAGTGGCGAACTGGACATAAGCGAGATGTCTTTGCAAAGTCTTGTCTTCCAGATAGTACGTTCCACCAACGTGCCTTTCCATGGTGAACCGATAATGGGCATTCAGATAATGGGCGTACTGGAGACTCGTCTGCTCGACTTTGACCATATGCTCATACTCTCTGCCAATGAAGGCAACATCCCAAAGGGCGTGGATGACGCTTCTTTCATTCCTCACAGCATACGAAAGGCGTATGGTCTGACCACGGTGGAGAATAAGGTGGGCATCTTCGCCTACTATTTCCATCGCATGATGCAAAGGGCTGGCGACGTCACCTTTACATATAATAATGCAGCCAACGACACAAAGACCAATGAAATGAGCCGATTCATGATGCAACTGATGGCAGAAAGCACTCTTCCAATCCAGCAGCACACCATGATTTCCGACCTTTCGGTAAACCGTTCCAGCATCGAAGCCGTGGAGAAGACAGCTCCTGTCATCGAGAAGCTCAACAGTATCGATCACATCTCCCCTACTGCTTTGAGCAAATATCTGCGCTGTCCGCTGAGTTTCTTCTATCGTTTCATCTGCGATATAAAGGATGAGGAAACCAATGATGAGGACGAAATGGACAACAGAATCTTCGGTCTTGTATTCCATAAAGCTGCCGAAACGCTCTATTCTCCTTTCAAAGGAAGGGACGTGACAAAGGAAGACCTGGAATACATCCGCAAGGACGAGTCGCTCATTTCACGCGCTATCATCAAGGGATTCAAGGAAGAACTCTTCAATATCAAGGACGACAGGAACATGCCTGCCCTTGATGGAATGCAGATGGTCAACATGAATATCATCAGAAAGATGATACTCTGCCTTATAGATTACGACATTTCGCACGCACCTTTCCACATCGAAGACCTGGAAAAGAGAATCTATGACTCCGTCTCTTTCCGCACAAGTGCCGGCACACGCACGCTGAAAGTCAAGGGATTCATCGACCGTCTCGACATAGTAACTGGATTCAATGGCAACAAGACCATGAGAGTGGTGGATTACAAGACAGGCGCAAGCCGTCCAAAGGCATTGAAATCCGTGGAGGAAATATTCCTGCATGAGCAGAAAGCCGACACTCATCCAGACTATTATCTCCAGACTTTGCTCTATTCCAAGATACTTACAGCTCCAGACAATGGTGCTCCATACACACAGATGCCAGTATCCCCTGCCCTGCTCTATCCGCATTTCGCCCGTGAGGAGGGTTATAATCCTGTAATACGCTTCGACAAAACTCCTGTCTATGATGTAAAAGAGTACCTCGATGAGTACTGCAAAGGTCTGTCAGACCTTCTCTCTGAGATATTCGATGAGACAAAGAAGTTTGAACCTGCAACGGATCCTAAACAGTGTCAGCGCTGCTTCTATCAGGATATGTGCGGCAAGAAGAAATAAGTGGATTGGGGGTTGTTGGTTATGGGTTGATTTGTTTCAATCTACCAACAACCGACAACCAACAACCGACAACCATCCCCATCAACCAATGCTCTCCATAATAATCCCAGCATATAATGTAGAACGCTACATCAAAGCGTGTCTCCAAAGCGTCATCCCCGTGACAAAGCAAGGTCACGAGGTGGAGATTATTGTCGTCAATGATGGTTCCACCGACGGCACGCTTTCTGTCATAGAGGCGTTTAGGGCAAGCACGTCCGCTCGGATGACCATCATCAATCAGCCAAACGGCGGACTGAGTAATGCCAGAAACAGTGGACTGAAAGCCGCCAAGGGACGATATGTCTGGTTTATAGACGGTGACGACCGCCTTCTTCCCGGTGTCACACTGCCGTGGAAGGAGATGGAGGACGACCAAGAAATTGACGTGATAGGCATAGAAATGGTGCAGAGCAAGGAGAGTACCGATGGCAAAACCACGGAAGTGCCAAAGCCTTATCACCGCTATATCCCGCCTTACGGAGCCGTATTCTGCCCAGCAAGAGACTTTCTCCCTGGCAGAAACCTTATGCCTTGCCCTGTAGCTTACATCATCCGCCGTGAGTTTCTCATCTCTGAGGGACTTACTTTCCGCGAAGGCATATATCATGAGGACGAGGACTTCACTCTGCGCTTATTCCTCTCAGCCTCATCTTTCATAGCGACACCGTGCAGGATATACGATTATATCCTCCATCCCGGCACCATCACCACTACCACAGACCTTGCAAAGCAGGAGAAAAAGCTCCGTGACATCCTATCCATCATCCGCGACATCCAGCACCATCCGCACATAGATTGCGCCCGATACAAGTTGGATTACCTCGCCGTTGACACCCTTCGTCTGCTTCTCCGCCAGCACCACAGCAAGACTTTCCAGCGTGAAGTGGTCGAAGCCCTTCGCACTCTCCACCTCTTTCCCCTCCCTTGGCATTGGGAATGGAAGTACATTCTCTTTCGTTTGTTCACATTGTTGCGATTTCATTCTTGGTAGATTTAGCAGTTTATTGCATTTCACAATGTAACAAAATAAGAGGGAGAAAAACAGAACAAAAAAGCGAAAGCCAAGCTATCATTTTGCTATAGCTAAGCTTTCACGTTGCAAAAGCATAGATATTATCTCGTAAAAGCATAGATATTAGGGTGTAATATCTATGCTTTTACCCTCTAAAAACTATGCTTTTGCAACATATTATCAGTCAGCACATTACAAAGCTACATCTTCATAGCTTTATCATTACAGAAAAATCGAACAATTTTATCGCTGGATTTCGATGTGTCAGTCATAAAAAACGCGAAGAAACACAATATGCCTTTGCCTATACTATGCTCTACTCTGTATAGACAAAGGCATAAGTTTGCAGATTATTTGTTTGGATAATTATTGAAATTTGACCAACAACCAACAACCCACAACCCACAACCATCATTATTCTCTGACATCTCCTCAGATATACAGGCTCAATAGAGAGCGACAGCGCATCTCATATCGGACAACAGAAAGCAGACATAGAAATCGGCTGGAAAAGGATATGTAACCACGTTTTCGTATGTATTTCAGCATTTTTTTGATGTTTTTTTGATTTTCCTCAAAAAAAAAGGCAAAAAAATTTGGATTATTGAAATTAAAGCCTTACCTTTGCAATCGTTATCCTGAATACAATCTTTTTACCTTAAAAAAGCTAATACCTATTGAGATTGGAACGTCCGCACCGTGAGGTGAGGGCGTTTTTTTATATACATAGGTATTATCTTGTGGGGTGACATAAACGCATTTACATTCATCCATTAGCATATCTATACCTTTTTATATAAGAAGATAATCAGAATCATTATGATAATACTTTGTAAGTATAAACACTTTTCTTTATACAAACAATTCTAACTACCTAACTTACTCTATATTTGCAAATTCTTTTGCAAAGAGACAACTTTCATTCTTATTATCATAAAATGATAATCATAAAATGATAATAGAATAAGGATTTTTAATAATTATGCCTAAAAAAGGGGAAAAGAGAGTGCAATCCGCAGAAATATGAATTGCAATTACACACAGAAAACAGCATCGTTTCCTAAAAAAGTCAACACAAATTGCAAGTTTCTACATAATTATTATTACCTTTGCATATTAGTAGCGTATGCGAAATAATATTTTTGCAGTTTGGCGGTTTTGTTGTTTAATGGCATAGTAAATTGTAGAGTTCGCTCGCAATTGTACTATCAACAAAATAACAAAACAACTAAACAGCGAATCAACAAAACAAAGTAACACCTGATTATGAATCTTTGGTTTATATTCTGCAAAAGTGATCTTCTGATAGAAAAGACTGCAGACGGATCATTTACCATCCCTTACGGCGATGAACCTCCTGTGGCTCTGAAGGAATGGAACACCATACACAACATCACGCCAATGGATGATGGCACCATAGTCAAGGCTGTCAGGGTGGATAATCCTATCACTGACCTTGCTAATCATGAGATGTGCCCACTTAGGCAGTCGTATTACAAGCTCAGCAAGCCTCTCTATGAGAAAGCCGGCAAATGCCATGAGATACTCTATTGGGACATGAACACTAAATTCTGTGGCGTGTGTGGCGCTCCAATGAAACTTGAGACAGACATCTCAAAGCGTTGCACCGGATGCGGAAAGGAAGTATGGCCTCAACTTGCCACTGCCGTAATCGTGCTCATCCATAAGGGTGTCGATGAGGTATTGCTGGTCAGAGGACGCAATTTCAGAAGCAACTTCCATGGTCTTGTAGCGGGATTTGTGGAGACCGGCGAGACTTTGGAGGAAGCTGTAAGGCGCGAAGTGCATGAAGAAGTGGGACTGGAGATTACCAATCTGCGATATTTTGCCTCCCAGCCTTGGCCTTATCCATGCGGACTGATGGTGGGCTTCAATGCCGATTACGTCTCTGGCGAGATAAAGCTGCAGAAGGAAGAACTGGCAGAAGGCGGATGGTTTGACCGTCATCGCTTGCCTACTATCCCAGAAAAACTGTCTATCGCACGAAAGCTTATAGATAATTGGCTGAAACAAGCCAACAAAACACCAAACAACCCATAACAAACAACTCACAACCAACACTAATAAAAATGAATCAAAAGAAGAAAGGATACCTCATCTCCGCCATTGGATGCATTGTAGTAATCATTGGCATCGTGGCTTATTATCTCTTTGCCGGTATCTCAAAGCATGACTACACCGTCTATCTCTATATCGATAATGACGATAATCTCGACTCTGTGACCGTGAAACTTGACACTATCGCCACCGAACAGGGACGCACTGCCATACGCACCATGGCGCGCCATCTACACTATGCAGACCATATCCGCTCAGGTAAATACGCTGTCACTCCTTCTATGAGCGCTTTTACCCTGTTCCGCAACTTGCGAAACGGACATCAGGAACCTGTCAAACTGACCATTCCGAGCGTGAGGACAAAGGAACGTCTGGCTGAGGAAATGGCTGAGCGACTGATGTTTTCCAAGGAAGATTTCCTCGATGCACTAAACGATCCGAAGATATGTGGAAAGTATGCACTCGATACTGCCACCATTATCTCTATGTTTATCCCTAACACTTACGAAGTGTACTGGAACATACCTCTCGAAAAGTTTCTTGACAAGATGAAGAATGAGAGTGATGATTTCTGGAAGGGCACTCGCTCTGCAAAGGCAAAGGAACTCAATCTCTCACCGGTGGAGGTAATCACCATTGCAAGTATAGTGGATGAAGAAACTGCCAACAATGCTGAGAAGCCTATGATTGCAGGAATGTATTACAATCGTCTGAAGCAGAATATGCCTCTCCAGGCAGACCCTACTATCAAGTTTGCTTTGCAGGATTTCTCACTGAGAAGAATCTATACCAAACTGCTCAATGTGGTTAGTCCTTATAACACATATAGAAATGAGGGATTGCCTCCTGGACCTATCCGCATTCCAAGTGTGGCAGGTATCGATGCTGTGCTCAATATGGTGCACCATGACTTCATCTATATGTGTGCTAAAGAGGACTTCTCTGGCACACACAACTTTGCCAAGTCATACAATGAACATCTCGCCAACGCCGCTAAATACAGTAAGGCTTTGGATGAGAGGGGAGTTAAATAATAATTCATAATGCATAATTCATAATGCATAATTCATAATGCATAATTCATAATG